>Ga0325404_1007894_pt1 | contig 11045 bp, 8 predicted proteins | sample PopdelMetagenome_18_FD_205664 | JGI IMG/M metagenome (GOLD analysis project Ga0325404, IMG submission 205664) | Populus deltoides microbial communities from Bellville, Georgia, United States - Xylem-Control-R1 | ecosystem: Host-associated > Plants > Phyllosphere > Stem > Wood/Secondary xylem...
GTGTCTTACTTAAATCAAGAATTATGTATCTCATTATTGACATTCTCCTTGTTAATCATTATAGAATATTTGAGAAAAATATCTCTATCATTCTCTAGAAAACATATTGAACAATAGTTAAACATAAACCCCCCCAACAAAAAAAAAAAGAATTTGTATAAGCTTTAAAATTCAATAGATATTTAATCTCATCTTCATCCATGGTTTATCTCTTTCCTTTCCAGAAGAGTTTATCTCTGAATAGATCGCTCAAGGCTACACTCATGTCTATATTGAAACTATACATCTTTCTTTAACCTTTCATGGTAGAAAAAGACTCCTAACAGTCACTCAGCTTGCAGCACTTGACTCTTGCTTTGTCAAATATTACCAAGCTTATCTAGCTACTCTCCAAATAACATTAAATGTAGGAATGTGTTTTAACACTTTTTTTTTAAATTACTACATCCATCTTTCATGTCCTAGTCTTATTAGAGCCATCAGGCACAAGTTTAGATTGTTGGTGCCCACATGATAACCAACACTTGGTTAGACACTCTTCTTACTTAATTTTCTTACCGGGTCCAAAATCATGCTCTTATCTTGTTGACTCCTTTTCCAATAAAAGACTACTTTTTGTTAAATGTTGAAGCAGGACAAACTCTAACATATACTTTAGTCCCTCAATGACTTACTAGAGATGAGCTTGTACAACTTCTACTAAACTCTTGGGTTATAATTATGAAGAGTTTCATAACACTGTTTAACACAAGCAAAATTCTAACTTGGTGTTTATGTCATCCAAATTTCTTTCTCAGAAGATTTAAAGGCTTCAACATAAAAAAATATCTATTAATAAATATATAATTATTAAATAAGCTTCTCACTTTTTCTTTTATTTCTATTCGACATTTTATATCTGATGGTCATCTTGTTTATGAAGCATAATCAAATGATGGACATATAAATTGTTTTGATCCATTTGGTTGCTCTTGTTCTTCCTTCCTTTTAAGCCATTTTTCAAATGACCTAGATTTTAGCTCTCATAGTCGAAGGAAAAAAATCCACTTCCTAATAGTATCTTCAAAAAATATATAAAAAGTAATGCAAATCTCGTGTTCACGTGGTCATGCAATTAACAATCAAGATTGAGATTTGATCCTGGAAAGCTAAAAGAAATTTGATAGGAGTGTAACACAATGAAAACTTGTCCCAATGCATCAACACTATTGAAATAAAGTCGAATAACGCCACGAAGTCATTTAATCTTTGATAAGTCAGATTCAGTTCATTCAAGAACCAAAAAATACAAGAATCTCTCTCACACGTTAAACTGAAAAGTTTATAAGTGTTATTCATCAAAGGTTGTCAAAACTTAGACTTACAATAGTTTAAGGTTCTGTTGAAGTTTGAAATGTTTGAATCTGGTGGAACCTATTATCTCAAGTATTGTTATATAGTAAGACTAGGGTTTGGATAAATCTCTTAATTTGAAATACCAATTTGGAGGGAAGACTTTTGTAGCTGCAATGAAAGGGTCAGAATGGAAAAATTCATTTTCAATAGTTAAAATATTTTGAAATTTTAGTTTTTCAATGCAATCATATTTTTCTTTTGAAAACTTTTAAGATAGTTCAAATGGGGAATTTAGATTAAAAGAAAGTAGAGGTATTTGTGAAGAAGAACTTGCTTCTATTTTGGAAATTAGTTTGAGGAATTTACCTGTTTAAGAAGATTTTTCTTTCTTAGAGGACTTCTGGCTAATAGTTTGTAAGTCCATAAGCAATTCTGATGAATTAGATAGGAATTCTACCCAATTTTATACCTGTAAAGAGCGATCTACTTTCTCATCTTCAATTACTACTTCATACTAGGATTTAATTTGTTTTGCAGAAGAAATGGTTGAGGCAAAAAGTTTTGTAAGGATTTGTGATTTTTGAGATTTTAGAGATTCAAACTTTGTTTGTGTGGCTTTGCCTTTGTATTTGGATTTGGATTTAGGAGGCATCAGGACCTGTTTTGGAGAAATTCTCTGTTTAGGAAATCATGAATGAAATTTATATCTCCTTTTATACATTCTATGTATATAAAAATACCTAATACAGCTTGCCATCAGGTAAAAATCTTTTTTGAAGCAATATTTTAAATATCTTTCTGTAAACATCTTTAATAAATTTGCAATTAATATGTAAAAGGAATTTATGATTTAATAAATCACTTTGAAATTTTGTAATGCATAATATAATAAAAATAATTTCTTTTTTATAGTAGAATAATTCTTCTAACAATCATTTCAATATGCAGATGTAAATTGAAGAATTTGTTCTTTGTTATTTTATACTTGTTTAAGAATACCCCCCATATCCCAACTCAAAAGCATTTGTCTTAACTACTTTAGGAGCTAAGGGATTGGCAATATGTAAGCAAGGTCCTCAAGGGGCGTAGCGTGATGGCAAAGGGTTTGAGATCTGCACAGCAGGTCTCGAGTTCGAGTCAAGGCGTGCACCTCTTGTAAGAGTCTGGGACAGCCGTGGTTTTACTCCCTCACCTGGGCCCACAAAGTGCGCTTTCCGGGGGGTGAGGTTTCCTCGAATCCAAAAAAAAAAAATATGTAAGCAAGAAATTTTTTGGACTTGTTTTTTTTAATTTGTCAAACAATCCTAGAATGTTTATCAAACCATGTAACATGGTTCTTTCTCAACCTATTACGTAAGGGTTTTACTATTCTACTCACATTGGGATAAAAATCTAGAACATAATTTAGACTTCCTGTAAACTTTTGTAGCTAGTTTTTATCTAGAATCTATCAAGAAATTTATTAGCAATTGTAAGGGGTCTCTCAATAGGTGTAATGATTCATTGGGAGATATAATGACAAAGAAAACAAATACGAGTTTGGAAAAGAGAAATCTTTATTTTTGGAATAACTAAACCATTTTTCTTTGCGACATAAAAGAATATTTAAAATGTTTAAAATGTTGTTCTATTGAATTTAACAAGATAAGAACATCATCAATGTATATTATGCATAATTTTGAATATGCATGGAAAATATCATTCATGATTCTTTGAAATTTAGAGTGAGCATTTTTTTTATCCAAATGGAATGACATTCCACTTTTATTGATCAAATGAAACTGTAAATGCAATTTTGTAACGATTTTTGGATGAATTTGAATTTTCCAAAATCCTGACTTTATATGAAACTTTGAAAATATAAATGCAGAATGTAATTTTTACAACAAATTGTTTTTGTTTGTAATTAGATATCTACTCCATTTCAAAGCTTTGTTCAAATATTTATAATTTATGACAAGCCTTGGTGTGCCTCGGTCAATCTTAAAATTTTTGTTAACATAAAAGACAACACATGACTAAGGTGAGCTAGATTTTTGTATAAGACCTTTAGATTCTAAATCTTTGATTTTGAGTCAACAATGTTATTCTAATTCAGTATTCATTTGAATATGTCTTGCTTTTATAGAAATGTATTTCTCATTAAAATTATCATCATAAGGAAGATCAATAATATGTTTTCTCTTCCAAAAGGCATTTGGTAGTTTATAATAAATATCTTTTTCTATCTTCCTTTGAGGTTTTGAAATTCTTTTTTGTAAAATAAAATTTTGTAACAGCTGCTTATTTTCTTATAAAAAGATATCTTGTCTAAGATGCATGAGATGAGCTTCCTTTCTTTGAATCAATGTATTAATATTATGAGTATGAATAGAACATGCTTTGATCAGATTTAAATTCCTAGTTTTTTGTTTTTTCTAAGAAAAAGAAAAACAAGTTTCAAATATTGATTTTTGAAATAATACTTTCATCATTAAAGTTGTAAGGAGTAATCATGTCAATAAAATGAGTGCCAAGAAAAATAGTATGATTAATATCATTTGTAACAACAAAGAAATCTTTAAGATAAAACTTATTATTAAAAAATGATGCTTAAGTTTTGTATTTAATGACTAATTTAGTATAATTTGCCGCATAAAGTTTTTTAGAAGTGCTTTGTAAAAATTATTTTGGAACTATTCATTTTTTAATATAATACAAATATGCACCTGTATCAAACAAGACAATAATATCTATTTTAAAATCATTTGAAAAGATTAATGTAATTTTTATGATATACTTTTTTGAAGTAATTTGAGTTAAAACATGCAGAAAATCTTCAAGGACATGCTTACTATTTGAAAATGCATGATTCTCTAAGGTTTGATCTTTTAATTCTGGTTCAGAATTAGACTGGTTCTCTAACTTTGTAAGAAGGTGTTGGAAAATAGTAAAGTCTTTTCGTTGGGCTTGTTTGAAGTTTTGTAGTTTAGTCTTAAGGGTTTTGATTTTAAATTGTAGTTCTAAAATAGTAGCAAAATGTTTAAATTTCTTCTTTCTGTTGAGAATTTTGGTAAAGTCATAAGTATTTGTATTGGTTGATGGCAATAGTGATTGTCTTTGAATAGGGTGTGGTGTCTTTAGTTTATCAAAGGAACTCATAAGTTTGTCTAGATAAGTTGTTTTTGTAATTAAGGATCATTAAGTCTTTTAATAGCTTCAATAATAAATTCTCAATCTTGGATTAAGATATTTATTTGTTTTGAAGTGGTATAGTTTGATGTATCTAAGCCAGAACTGGATGTTGCTAACTTATAAATTTAAAAAGGTTCTTTAGAAATGTTTGATGGGTTAGATTCAATCTCAAATGCTTTAATCAAGAGGTTTTAGATATGGTAAATTACTCATGCTTCTTTTTCTAATTGGAGTTCATGTATCTTTGTATTGATTCGACAAAATCTAGAGGTATGACTTTTCTAACACATTTGTAATAAGTAATGTTTTTGGGGTCAAATTTGGGCTTGGATTTTGATTTTAACTTAAAAGGTTTTGTGGGCTTTGTAAGCTCTTTTTGTAGTAAGACTTAGTTTTAGTATAGAAATGTTTTCTATATTTATAGGCTTATTTTTGTGAGATGGTTTATTGGGTTTTGAGGTGGTGGGTTTAGAGCATGAACTACTACAGGTTGGCTTTAGTATGGATAGGTCAAACTGTTGATAAAAACTATCTAATTCTTATCTAGTTCTTCTCATCTCTCATTTAATGTGTTTTTAAAATTTAAAGTTTTGATAAATCTTAAGACCTTTTTTTTTTGGTAAAACTGACAAGCTCACCATATGTTAATTAGTCACAAATGATTGTTTTGGAGACAAAAAAATCTCTTTGATCTTGTTCCTAACTCTCTCTCTCCTAGAAGGGTTGGGAGACCAGCAAAGAATTTATCTTTTCAGAAAGGTTGGTTTAAATCTTCTCAGGATATGACATAGGGAAGAACAATGGTTTTATACCATTGGAAGTCATTGAGTTTTTTTACATCTAAGGTTGGAAAGAAGTTCAACATTTTTATCTTTAAGATGGGAATGATCTTTTATAAAATATAGAGAAATGGTTAAAATAAAGGTTGAGACTGCATTTTGGATAATGTTTCAATCAGAGTCAAGGATAAGTATTTGGTCTTAGTCATTTGGATGGAGTTAAGGATTTGAAGGTGTTGGGTTTCAATGAGATGATAATCCCATCATCGTTTTAATTGGTTAGAAAAATCTGTTATAAGGAATTCAGCTATAACTTTGTCTGGGGTTTCAATTTGGGTTTTGTAGGCATTGACAGCGATGGTCATTTGTTGCAAGGTGTTTAGGATATTGTATTCGAACATTCCATCTATTTTCCATTCATAGAGGGAAGATGCATTGAATCTATGTTGGTTTATAATGGTAAATTCATTATGGATGGCTATATGAGGGGCAATGGTTGTTTTAGGAGTAGGATTTCTCAAGGCAAGTTTATTGATTTTAAAAGTTTATTCTTGAAAGGTTTATTCATTAGAGGTCTAGGTTTGGTAATTTTGAATAGTGTTTATATGGCTTGTGGAGATTTGGGAATTGTTATTGACTTGTGGGGTGTCGAGAGCAATCAAGATTCATCTAAGATTCTAGAACTAGTTGAATGTCTATGAAAGGACAATCTAACTTTACCATCACTATGTTGGGTTATTTGTTTGAGTTGAATATTTGGTTGTGGTGGTTGTAAAGGTTCAGGTTGGGTGACACCTTCAAGGATTCAGTCCTCTGGTAAGGTAACATATTTTCATTGGATAGATTTGGGTACAACTATATTTGATTTAAAAAGGTCTGTTTGGAGTAGTAAGGTTTCACCTTTCTAATATTAGAATTTATGTTTATTGAAAAAAGCAGAAAATATGGCTTTGCAATGGATCTTAAAGATTAAGGCTATAAGAATGGATCCTTCAAGCATATTGTAATTATATGTTTTTATTTGTAAGATTATACTTTGTAGGATGTTTTTGTCTTTGAGAGAAATGATTAGATTTGGATAAAATCAAAAGAAACAAGACCACTACATAAATCGGACTCAATGAAACTAAGTATTGGATCTTGGAAATTTTGGAATCTAGCATCTCCAAGTAAAGTTAGGATGGAAGTATTTAAAGATTTGATTCCTACTTGTACAAGGCCAATATAAATATATTTATAGTTTTTGTCTTTGTCTTTGTCTTTGTCTTTGTCTTTATGTTTTTGTAGGGATTTTTGGGAACGGAGTTGGATAGTTTCAAAAGGCTTTGTAAGTTGAATATCCATTTCTTTAGTTTTTATTGTAAAGTTGGTTTTTAAAAGATTAAAAGAAGAAGTTTGTAAATTTGGTTCTTTTGAGCTTTCAGAATTTTTCAATCATCTATATTTTTTGTAAAATCTTCAATTGTAATCTCTTCACTATTTATAATTCTTTTGTTTTTAGAAGAATCAAAAGTAGAAGTTGAAATAGAAGTTGTTTTACAAAAAATAGAATCCATGTTTTAAAAGGATAATTTAGAAAATAAACTGGAAGTTATATGGATTTACTACTCTATCACCACTCTTAAACGGGACTGACATCATTTAGTAGTATTCACCTATAATTCTAAGGTTTTCTCTTCTCATTAGGTTTTTGAGATTTTGTATGAACAATACTACCCAGATTCTAATAGGCTTTGATACCAAATACGCAGCGTTGTTACACCTAAGATTGATCTTAAGATCTGGTCATACATTTCCAATTGATATACTTGATTTTAAAACATAATATAAAACATATAAATTACATAGTACATTTATAATGTTGTATATAAGAGAATAGTAGTATGTTCAATTTTAGCCTAACCTACCCCTTTTTTTTTCCATCACCAATATCCAATTTTATGATTCTTAATTGTCCATTCACCGAGGTACTAATCTTCGTTATCCGAGAGATTAGTCTCTCCAATTGCCCATTAATCATGGAATCAATCACATTTATCATGGAAGTAAATTACCTTAATCTCCCACTAACCAGAACGTAAATCTCATTAACTAGCGAGTTAGTTTCTCAAATTTCCCATTACACAAGACACTAATCTTATTAACCAGGGAGTTAGTTTCTTGAATTGCACATTAAATAAGGCACTAATACCATTAACTAAGGGGTTAGTTTCTCAAATTGTCAATTAAAGAAGGCATTATTCTCTTTAATCAGAGAGTTAGTTTCTCAAAATTTTTTCTCTTTCCATTTACAACTCTAGACAAAGATTCAATAGAAATAATAATATCATTATTAGAAACTAACTAATTACCTATAAGATGTCGAACACCTACTTGATGTCTGTGTGTGTGAGTTGGTCTCCTGCTACTGATTGGGTTCCATGACCTCGTCTATATCAATAAAACCAACATATCATTGGGTATTCATCCATCATATCACTCAATTTTATTTTTCATATAAATCTTGAATTCTCATTTAATTTGTATCAAGTATTCCCATTCTAGTTAATGTCTATTTCCTTTTTTTATTCATTTTAATTTTTTTAATTTGTACAACTTTACATAACTTCTTCATTATTTGACTCAACCAAATTGACTCTTCCTTTTCTTTTCATGAAGTTAACCGATTTTCTTTCCCGTAACTAGTATAATTTTTTCCTTTCGTTTCTTAATGACTAGCCTTTTCTTTTCTTTTCTTTTCTTTTCTTGAATTTTTCCTCTCTTTTCCTATCCATCAATATTCACCTAATAAAAAATCTCCAATAATCTTAATTAATTGCATTAAGATTTCCAATTACCTAAATTTTCTCCCTAGCCGAAACTAATCCAATAAAAGGGGCATTTATTCTTTCAATTTTTTTTACGTTAAATTGTTACCCAATCTTAATTCATGCTAATAATCATTAACCAATCTCAATAACATTAACCCATTACATAATCAATACAATTTCATCCTCATAAAAACATGACATTCACAATTCATTAATAAAAACTTAAATTCAATGCAATTAATCTATTTAAAGGTATTTCTTATCTTAAATGGATGATTTTTCAAATGTTGAAAGCTTAGGAAATCAAGCCCCCTTCAACCCCCCCCCAATTTCTTTTTCCAAACCCTAACCCTTTATTTACTCTCCAAAAGCTCACCCAAAACCTTTAATCTCCCTTTTTAATTCCTTTTTAAAGCTTTAAACATCCTCATCTCTCTTTTTTTGGTTGAATTTTGCAAGAATTTAGAAGAAAAAACCACAATTTCTCCCCTCTTTCTCATGTAAACCATTGGTTGGGTGGAGAAGAAATGAATATTTATACCCTAATTTTTCATTAATTACACATTGGCCCCATTTGTATTTAATTATCTTTTATTCCACCTCATTTCCCTCTAATAACTTTATGCTTTGTAACTTTTTTTATCCAATTTTGCCCCTTTATTTATCTAATTTTATTTTATCTAACTTGATCCAATTTATTTATGAGACTAAAAATAAATTTCTTTTATTTCTTTTTGGAAAAAGATTTAACAATAAAGTCAATGCATAATTTTGTAAAAAACAAAAACGCATAAATACCATTGGCCAATTGTTCAAAAAATTTTAGTGTGGGGGTAAATATGTATCTGTACTATTTATTAAAAAAAGATGAAAATAACCCTTAACAAATCTTTATTGACTAATTGACCTTTGAAAAAGATGAAACCACCCTCAAAACTAAGACAAACAAAATTTTCTTCAAAGGATGAAAGCGTAATTTTACTGTCACAATGAATAGTCTTTTGTGTCTGTGTGCTAAGTAAAATCTATAGTATTTTGGCAACGCTTTTTATATGTTCTGTTAATTGTAAGTAGTTATTAACTCGCGCTACGCCTGAGTTGGAGTAATATTTATTTCAAACGTAAAAAAAAGTCAAGGTATTGCTAGCGTGTCTAAAAAAAAAATAGATTTTAACCATTAATTTAAAATCAACTCCATATTGAATGATATTTTTATCTAATATTTAGATGAAAACATATTATATCTATCTAGGTCAATTTAGGTTGACTTGCAAAACTTACAGAGATCATCTTTAAAAAAAAACTAGAAAGCTAAATCTCAACCTAACTCAATGTTGAAGGATGAAATTGGTAAAAAACAAAAACCAATTAAAAAAAACATGTGAACTTGAGTCAACTAATATATCTTGCGACGCAATTTATGCACGCCATCAGATTCAATAATTTTTTTATCCCATAAATTATTTTTTCACTTAATAGATTTATATGTTAATAAAATGTATGAGAATTGTTTTGTATAAAATATTTTTTAAAAAAGAAAAAAAACATGACACTTGTGTGTGACTAAGATAACAAAAGTAGATTATTGATAATAAAGAGTCAAATTATGTTTTTTGTTTTTGTTTTAAGTTAAATAAATAAATAAAATACATCATCGATAACAAATGGTGAAATTGTTTTTTTTTTTTTTTAAATCTAAGGTAAAAAAAGGTACTAAAAAAATTTAATAGACTGAATATTGTGGCGTAATTTGTCAAACTTATGATCCGGGTCATAGACTCTACCGGGTTCGATATTTCTTTCATAAATCTATAATTAGACCTATTGGTTTTTTATGAAAAAAAATCTTTTTTCAACCTATTTTAACCTCGAAACACTATACAAACACTCTTAAAAACATCAACATACCAATATATCAACCTAATAAACAAAACAATGATCCAAATCACAAAATCAACCTGAATAAAAATTTTTATTCTCAATTTAGATGTGGTTTTTTAAACTATATTGAGGTTCAAAACAACAACTTTAAGTTTTTTTTTATTGAATGGATCTGTTGACACTAATTTCAACCATTTTAGTGATCAAAATAAGTGTTAACAAAGACTTTTTCTCTATACACCGAATTCTAGAAAGCATCTGTTTCTTATCTCATGCAAAAGTACTAGAAAAAATAAGAAAAATAAAGTTTGATATCAAAATTAAATTTCTTACAACTAGAGGGACTAACCACTTATTAAAAAAAAAAAAAACAGAGACAAGATTAAATGTTTAGATGAAATTCAAAGTTGCCATCTATTTTTTCATATTTTTATTTTGGTCCTCTATATTTTAATTTCATTATCTTTTAATGAGATTCACTCCCTTAATTGTAATAAAAAAAATCAGAAATCAAATTGAAAATTTAGAAAAAAAATTAACTATAAAAAGTCCAACTTCAATAGTAAAATCACTAAACATCTTAATTTTGTTTTTAATTTAAATTAAAAAATGCTACGTGGTATTTAAGATAATAATAATGATTTATTTTTAATATATTTTTTAATAAAAAAATATATCAAAATAAATTTTTTTTTAATACTAATACAGTAAAATAATTTTAAAAAATAAATCTCAAAATATTTAAAGTATCAGATAAACACGTGTTTGGAAGTGCTTTTCAAAAGCACTTCCGAAGAAATTTAAATTTTTTTTTATTTTAAAGTAATATATTTTTAATATTTTTAAATTATTTTAATATACTAATCTTAAAAATAAATTTTAAAAAATAAAAAAAATTATCAACATACTATTTTAAATAAAAAAAACTTTAAAAAACAACAAAACTCCAAACACTCTTAAATATATTTACCCCGGTGAAAAACCCCTTCCTATCATTTCCTTGCTAAAACTTCCGTCTTCAGTCCTCTCTCTCTTTTTATGTTTAAAAAACGCACAAAATCCCCAA
>Ga0325404_1007897_pt1 | contig 11043 bp, 6 predicted proteins | sample PopdelMetagenome_18_FD_205664 | JGI IMG/M metagenome (GOLD analysis project Ga0325404, IMG submission 205664) | Populus deltoides microbial communities from Bellville, Georgia, United States - Xylem-Control-R1 | ecosystem: Host-associated > Plants > Phyllosphere > Stem > Wood/Secondary xylem...
CTTTTTTTTCTTTTCTAGAAATACTTGCATCGTCTTAATAATTTTTTTTACATTGAAAAAATTTTGAGTTACCCACGCCCTACCTAGTTGAATTTATACATGTAACTGTGATACACTTAATTCAAAAGTGTGTAGATAGATGCCTAGCAAGTAGCAAGCAAAGTAATGAATACTACAAGATTGATACTAGATAGAGGGCTCGCACTACGCCGCGAGCCTAATCAAATTTTTTTAACATAAAAAAATATCTAGGCGATGATAATTTAAATTAATCCGGGTTGACTTTAGTAGCATGCAACCCCTTATATGAATCGAGTAACAAAATTGCAAAACTAAAGGCCCAATAGCCTAATGCCAAATGATAAAACAAAAAAAATCATTTTAAAAAAAATAGTGTCGAAGAAAAAAAAACAAGTTAGCCTGAGTTAACTTAACTAGCCAACCACCCACGATATGAGATGAAGATTAAAAAAAAAAATAGACTCTAAAGGCAACGACCTGTCAAAAAAGACCGAAGTTTAATACGAAAACAATGAAAAAAAAACTTAATTAGTCTAAATTAACTTGACTAACTCGCACTCGAAATAACCTCACAAAAAAAAAAACAAAAAAATAACAAAGCTCAAAAGTCAATAATCTAATGTTAAATTATGAAATTAAAAAAAATATATTTTCATAAAAAAAGGTCGAGAAAAAAATTGAAATAGCCCAAGTTAATTCGACTAACCCACCACCCACGATATTAGATCAAGATAAAAAGATTAGACTTTCAAAAGAATAACCTGACAAAAAAAACTGAAGTTAAATAAAAAAAACATTGAAAAAAATAAGTTAACCCGAGTTAACTTGACTAACCGACATTCAGAATAACCCCACATAAAAAAGTGAAAGAATCACAGAGATCAAGAGTCAATAATTTAATTTCAAATGATAAAATTGTAAAAAAAAAATATATTCAAGAAAAAAAACATTGAGGAAAAAAACATAAGTCAACCCGAGTTAACTCGACTAAACCATCACTCAGGATATGAGATTGAGAGAACAAAAAAAAAAGTGGAACAAATAACGAAGTTCAAGACCTGGCAATAAAGAGGTCAAATGATAAATTTTTTAAAAAACCAATTCTTAATAGAAGAATAAAAAAATGATCTTAAACCAAACCCGAGTCATAAGATTGGAATTACCCTGTAGAAAGACAAACATGAAAAAACAACAAAGTAAAATATTTAATCACAAAACAATTTAAAATCCAAACAATGCGAACCAAATCTAGTATAAAAAATAAATGAAATAAAATAATTAGAATAAATTGAAAAACAAAAAAATTATGAAAAATAATAATTAAAAGAATGAGAAACCAAAATGGATAAAAAAAGTTAAATAAAATAAGATGTTGAGGAATAAAACTGAAAGAAAGATAAATAAAAAGGAATTAGAAAGTCGCAATCAAATAAATAAGGACCAAAATTTTTATAAAAAAATAAATGCAATAAAATAATCAGGGATGAAAATTGAAAAACAAATAAATTAATAAAAGGATAAAACACTAGGAAAAAAAAGCAATCAAAATAATAAGGACTAAATTGAATACAAAAATCAAATTTAATAAAGTTCTCAAGGATGAAATTGAAAAAAAATCTAAAACTCAAAAAGCTTCAAAAGTAAAACAAATAACAATAAAAAAAATGAAAATCAAAATTGATAGAAATATAAACTAAAGGAAATAATTATTTTTTTAAAAGAGTTGGCGTGAATTTCCAGGGTAAGAGTAAGAAAAGAGGGAAAAAGGTCTATCATAAGCCAACCACACCCCCACTTCAAGCATGCACACACTGTCAGAAAAAAAACGACAAGTCGCTCCTAATGCCTTTTTAGAAGATAAAACTTGATAACCAGATAATCCTGCATGTGCTGCTAGAAGAGCATAGGGTCATCATGTGATGACCTTGCATCACCAACTTGTTTTTTTTAATGTTATTTAATTTATTGAAATTTTGAAAGGATCCCTAAGTAAACTTAAAAATAAAATAAAAATAGAAGAAAGAGATTAAAACCCCCCCGAAAGCAACTTTTTTTTTTCCCTCTCAATTTAAGGGCAATCATGTAAATTTACTGTTTAAACAAAGGGAAAAGACGAAGAAACCTATCTGTGCAAGTTTTTTTTTTCTTTCAAGGGTATGAGAGTAAATATGCTATGCAAATAATTTTGAAAAAACAAGAAAACCCTTACCAAAAGGTATATAATTTGTTTTTTTTTTTACTTTTAAAGCCAACAAGGTAATTTAAATGTGCTAAACAAATTGTACCGACCAATTTATTCCTAATTAAATCTTGCAATGCCTAATATATCCTTTTAAAAAGACGAGTTTACCTTCAATTACAATCTTTGTAGGTTTTGATGAAAAGAGCAAAACTATTATTATACTGTTCCAATGTATAATGTAATGTGTGTAGGATGACGTGACTTAATTTCAAAATCAAAATCACGTGTCTTTCTCGCAGGCTATCCCTCTTGCTTGCCCATCCCACTCTCTTGATCTAAGAAGTTGGAGCAAATCATGCACGTGATGCGAGCTGGAGGAGACAAATCCTTGGTTGGATTCTTTGCACCGGAGGCCTGGACAATTATACTGTCGTGGCCAATGTAATCAGCAGTGAATGATGGAATTGGCCAAGTGCTATTATGATCATCTTTTACCGTCCATCACCATCATTATCACCGTTGATCAGCTGGAGGCCGCAATCACAAATGGGGTTGCATACGGACTAATTATGATTTTTGAATAAATATTTTTCAACCAGTTTCATAATTAACGGGGAGATTCCAAACCCCCGTTATGAGAGGCCCGGCATATACGGGTCCGGTACAAGTCAACGAAAGGAGTTAAGGCTATAAGCCAGAGTGGAAAACCAATCTGGATCACCGAGCCCAATAAGAAATCCAGCCCACATCTCATTCCAATCTCTTCCATTGCAAAAAAGTCACCGTTTCTTTTTATTTGTTATCTTTTATTCTTAAAAAATCCGTACCAACCTCCATTTTCTCTTTTTTTTTTTCTTCTATAAAAAACAGAGACCAATCTCTCAGCCGCAACATCACGGTCTCCCCGCCACCGATTCCTGGTAGACCCTGTAAAATACAACACGTGTTTTTTTACGACAGGGCCAAAAGCAAACAGCATCACAGACCATTTTTAATGGCAAAAATTATTCAGAAGAATTAAATTGTTAATATAATTTTTTGAATAGTGTAAATATAATTTTTATATATATATTTTTTAAAAAGTTGTTTTAACAATTTATCTATATTTAAATATTTTTTTATATATATTAAAAAAATTAAAAATTAGTTTTTTTGTTTTGATTTTTTTCTCTTGCCCTCGGGCAGAAGATGCTTTTTTTGTTTTGATATTTCTCCGCAGCAGTCCGCTAACAAAAACACATGAAACAACTAATGAAAAACAAACACATGCGCTCCTCAGTGGCATTTCAGTCATTGACGAGAAAATCTTGAAACGTGCTGAATCCTGGTTGCTTAGATGATCGCCCATTTCTTTTCTTAGTGATTGAGAGTGTTTTGTTGTGTTCTAAAAATTGTTCTTCAAGGAGTTTGGTTTATTTGATAAAATAGAAGGAAAAAAAAAGTAAATTGGTGAAAAGATTGAAGACAGACAAACAAAGGAAAAAAAAGAGAGAGATAAGACAAGAAGATAGAAGAGGAGGAATTGAAGATACTAGAGGGAGAGGGAGAGAAGGTCGATGGCTTGTAAATGTCCATTAAGAGCTCCTGCCTACTCTGCATCTATCACCACTAAGCTCTCTCCATCAATTTTGTTCACATTTCATTTATCTCCTTCTAAACGACATCGTCTCACCACCTTCTCTTTGCACAATAGCAATTCCTCATCCTCTCCTATTTCTTCTCGTCGCAGACCTATTTCAGGTGTTAAAATACAGAAATCAAAGAATGCGATAGTCTGCTCTGCTTCGAATCAGAAGAAGAGACGAAGCTTAAATTTTAAGACATTGTTTGGGAAGAAATATTTGTGGCGGAGGATACTTTTCGCGTCCAGGAAAGTCAGGTCCATCATTTTACTCAATGTCATCACCGTTGTCTATGGTACGTTATCTTTTTTATTTTTATAACATCGCTGCTGCTGCTGTTGTGGCGAATTGTAATTAATATATAATCAATAGGAGGCATTCATTGTAATCAATGCTGGTTCTTTTAAATTATCTAGATATTAAGGCTGATTTAGCAGATGATAGATAGCGCAGAAATATGCTAGCTGACCCCAACTAGTTTGTGACTGGGGCTTTTTTGTTATTAATGTTACGTTCTTGATTTTAGATTTAAGCTTGCAATTATAGAGATTCCATCACCCATTTGAAATTTTATATATGTCCTTGTATAATATCCATATTACCTTTTGTGTTTTTTTATATTGCAGCGAGTAATATTCCAGTTGTGAAAGAAATTGAAGCAGTAATGGATCCAGCAACTTTCACTGCTGTGAGATTTGTTGTCTCTGCCATACCATTCTTGCCATTTGCTTTGCAATCATGGGATGATGCTCGAATCCGTAATGCCGGGATAGAGTTAGGGTTTTGGGTTAGTCTAGGGTACCTAACGCAGGCACTTGGTCTGCTCACATCAGATGCTGGTCGTGCATCATTTATATCCATGTTCACTGTAAGTTTCTTTATCAGCCTCTAGGTTGTATATCAATCAAAGTTTTTTTTTTTTTTCTGTGTGTTGGTAATTGTACTTAAAGGTACAAAATTGGGCGCATTTTTGTATGAATTTATCAGGTAATTGTGGTTCCTTTGCTTGATGGTATGCTAGGAGCAATAGTCCCTGCACATACCTGGTTTGGAGCTCTCATGTCCATTGTAGGGGTTGCAATGCTGGAATCCAGTGGGTCTCCTCCCAGTGTAGGTTTTCTCCTTGTTTTTAACGGTTGTTTCATTATTTTCATGTTTGTTGCATTTCCTTGATGATGATCAAATTGGAAGACCAAGCATTCTTTGTATGTTAATTTTTCTTCATCTGGGTTGAATAAAAGGAAGCTTGGTTTTAACCTTTTATAATGGATTTGTATTTGCACATTGCCAGATTGGTGATCTCTTGAACTTCTTAAGCGCGGTGTTTTTTGGCGTGCATATGCTTAGAACAGAACATATATCAAGAAGCACAGATAAAAAGAACTTCTTACCTATTCTTGGATTTGAGGTGCGTGTACTGCCTAATTGTCCACACAACACAGAAATGTAGTCTGGTTATCTTCTTGCATGGTTTGAAAAACAGATTCTTCATTTAGGTATGTGTTATTGCTATCTCCTCAACAATATGGTATTTCCTTGGAAGCTGGTTTGGTGATGTCCAAACTTGTGATCCATCATCATGGACATGGGAAATGGTTTGGCATTGGTTGGCTGTTTTCCCATGGATACCTGCACTTTACACCGGCATATTCTCAACAGGGCTATGCTTATGGATAGAGGTACGATGAATTATTAGGTTCTCTCCTTAATTTGCCTACATTCCAAAGAAAACTGCAAAATTCTGAAATAAGTTTCTTCTCTTTGTTTTCTTTTTCCTTCCTCGTTCTTGTTTGTCATGCTGCTGTATTTCTGCATTTCAACCAACTTGAAAGAAGAAAAAAAAAGGGAAAGCCCATCCAGGACTTAAACTTAATGGCTTTTCACACTTAATTCTCATAAATTTTGTCCCAAGTAAATCACTGAACCCTCAATTGTACCTCTCCACTTGTCCTTCCCAGCATGTTTCCAGGAAATTCCTCTTTGTTACTTCCCTTGCAAGTGCAACTGTTTCTGAATGCGCTTTACTAATTGTGATCCATCATTCTCTATGCTTGATAGTTTTTCCATAAAGTCCTGTATAGTTTGTATCTATTTTTGCTAATGTGATTTATAGATCTTTTGATGCCAATAGTTGAAAGAGGACTCATGATGAAAGATTCTTTGTTTTTTTCCTTTCCATGGAAAATTCATGTTTGTAATGTTTATGATTAAAAGCACCTTGGATTGTTCTTTTATATGTTTTGTGTTTCTTGGGGACTTTGTCTGTGGCAGGTATACATAAAATTCTCCACGACTGCAGTTGGTTCATTTGGGATTTGGGCATTCACGATAACAAAAATTACAAATGCATAAAAAAAACTATAATATTTTACAAGCGAGCCTGATTTTATATGGTATCATCGAAACCATTATTGTGTGGATTCAATTTCAATTAAAAGTAAATGAGAAATATGTTAGGGAAAGAAACTGAAATCTCCCAGTTCTCAGTGACCCTAACATGGCATGATGATTTGTGGGATCAGGATGACTCCTGCCTCTGGACTGAAACACCATTGTTGAGTTCAAACAACATGGCTTCATTCGGATTTAGAAAATTGTGCCTTCTAAGTTTTTTCCCGTCAAATAAAAGTAAATGTGATCATAATTTGCTCTATTTCTTAACCACACAGATGGCTGCTATGCGTGATGTTTCAGCAACAGAAACTGCAATAATTTATGGTTTGGAGCCAGTATGGGGTGCGGGATTTGCATGGTTTCTTCTCGGTGAAAGGTGGGGTGCCACTGGTTGGATTGGGGCTGCCCTTGTACTTGGTAAAATCTTCCACCCTCTGGCTCTTGTTCGCTGTTACTTTCTATTTTTTGATTGCCATACTTAACAGTGGCTCAGGATATGCTTAGAACATAAAGTCAGCCAATCAGTTTTCTTCTTTAATTTAGAATGCATACTATTCTTTCATTTGATTTCTTGATATTTAGATTAACAAGGTTATGCCCTTCTCAAGTTTATTTTTGCACAGACTGACCATTTCATACCCTTTTTGGATTAAACCGCCACTCTCCTCTCCTCTGCCAGTTTAGCTTCATGGCTGCATTCATGTTTCACTTCCTCTTTCTTTTGTCCTCCCAGAAAATTCATTTAGATGGAAAGAATATGTTTTTGTAAATATAACTATTTCTATAACCGAAGAGGTATGTGAGCTTAAGAAACAGGAAAAAAAAAATTGATTTGGTTATTAAGTAAATGAACCCATAGATTATAGATTTTCTTCGGATGCTGTGCTGGATTCAAGAAACTGAAAAGAGCCACGTGTTTAACTTGGGGATAGCAAAATGTGGATATCATTATTACCTAGCTGATGGCATCCTAATAACTTGAACTGGTATGTGTACGTTGGCTTTCTTATCTAGTCATGATTGTTTTTTTAAAGTGTTTTTATATAGAAATATATTAAAATAATATATATATAAAATTTATTTTTGACATTATCATATTAAAACAATTTAAAAATATATGAAAAAATCAATTTGAAACAAAAAATTTTTTTTTTCAAAATTTTCCCAAACTCCGATTGAAATGCCCCTCCAAACACCTCCTAGATATCTTTACTTGCTTCTTGTTCCCTGATTGTTGATGTCGGGTGGTAATCTTTCAAAACTTATTGTAGGTGGAAGCTTGATGGTGCAAATATGTGGATCATCATCATCTTCTAGTGTATCTGGCAAAGATGAAGTGAGAAGTGAGAAGGTGGATCACGTCCTGGTTTCGGATAAGCAAAATGATTTCTCTACCTCACCGGTTAGGGTCATTTCCAAAAAAGATGTTCCTAAAATATTAAAAAAGTAAGACACATCAGTACCACCCTTTCCCCTCAAATTTTATATCATCTTATATAGTTGTATAGCACCGAAGTCCTAATTTTGAATAGCTGCCGGAGGCCTGAGCTGGTGACCCCCGAAGCAAGACTCTTGACTGTCTGACATGTATATATGTGCATATAAATACATATTTATACAAGGAATGGAAAACAGAAAAAACAACTACATCATACTTGCTTTCTTGTTATCGCTCATTTCGTAATTTAAGCATTTCTTCTATGTTCTCGTGTTCTTGCTAGAATAAAGGAAACTCCTTTTTTTCTCTGTCCTCTCTCTGAAAAGAAACTCCAGTTATTAGAGTGATATACGAGTTTTTAATGTCCTACATATAATATATTTTTAAATTAATTTTAATTCGGTAATTTCCCTAGAATCAGATTTTTTAAGCGGTTTTACTATGTGGAATATATCTTGCTTTTGCTGGCAAAGCATTAACAAATATTTCTTAACCTAATTTCATGTGTGAAATAAAAGTTATTAAATATATTTTTTTTCTTGTGCCTGTTAATACACTTTTTTTGGTGGCTTCATTACTCAGTGTATTATTTATCCAGGATTTCTTTTGGCATGCCAGAGTTTATTTTTGCTTGCAAACAAAAATGAATTAATTTTGGCAATTCTTTCACCTTGTCAATCACAAGTCGGAATCTTCATTTGCCCCTTGAAAAAATCTCACACTGCCTCCTCTAAATTATTTGACGTCCCGTCGTTAAGATAAGGTCTTAGAAACGAATGGAGGCCTCATAATTACAAAGTCAAGGCCTAGTAATTACGAGGTCCTCTTTTTCATTGCCATCCCTGAACCAATCATATGATTCAATAGCATACCCAAGTGGTTGAGGGTTTTATTCTCTGAATCCTCTTGAATTTTGCATACATTGACCCATATATTTACAAATAGATTGTAAATTTCCGTGTGTGTGTGTGTAACTACGTAAATATGTGTTGTTGAAGATGATGATCTCACAATAACATTCAATTTTGCAAAAATATGAATTTTGTTGAAGATAATGCATTCCAATTCCAAGATCATCACAATTATTTTCGTGTATTACCCACACAAAATCAACGAAAGTGACAGGCACGCAATATATGTCTTGTAATCTACAGCCTCCATTGTTAATTCACAAATCAAACAGTTACAGGACGCCTGCAAGCCAGCTGTACGCAGAAACTGAGTGGCTAGTACACGAAGACAAGCCAGCCAAATACTCTTTTACCCCCTAAATCGACAGAAATTATAATGGTTACCTAAGGGCTTTGTTGACTTTTTATAAATTTCTTAAACAATAAAAGTACTTCTTTGTCCCCGAAATCAAAAATTTATTGAGCTGCTGCGCACAGCTGTTTATGATTTTTTTCAATGACCCATGTAAAGTGAAAGCACATTTTTAATCTTAGAAAAGATAAAAATAAATAAACTGTCTTTGTGCGTATTTTAGTATTTTCACATAGATATTTTATGTAATTAACAGATTTGTAGCATTTTAGTATTTTTATATTTTCTTTTTATTTTTTTATTCATAAATATGTTAACACATTTTTCAAACATGCAAGCAAGTGAGTGACGTCCGAGCTGTTTAGGGTGCATGTGACACCACCCGGTGATCAAATTTGATCATCCATCATCTCACTGGATGCACAACCAGCTTTTTTTTTATATGGTGTGGCATGTGTAGGCGTGTGATGGTTGGATTATCGGCGGTGGTTGTTTGTTTTGTTTTTCCTCTCTCTCTCTCTCCCTCTCTCTCCCTCTTCTGATAATTAAAGTTTATCATTGTCCTTTTTGTTATTTGATTTTTAATTTCAGTCATTATTCTTTTAATTTTTTATTTTATTTTTATTTTTTTTATAAAATTTTTTTTTCAATTTAACCATTCAATTATAATTTCTCAAGTATTTTTGTTTAAGTTACAATGGATATAGGAGGAGTGGATGAAGCGGTGGTCAAGTGTGTGTTCGGCTGCTTCTTCTTTTTAATTTATTTTCCATTTAAAATATTTTTAATTTCTTCTTATGCGTGTTTCTATATACATACTTCTCTCTCTCTCTCTCTCTCTATATATATATATATATATGCCCTTACATCTCTCTCAGCAGATTGGGAGATCAAATAAATTTCTAATTATTTTTAGTTACATCTCTCTCAGCAGTTATTTAGAATATGCACATATAATTTTTTTATGACACTATTAAACAGTTTTATAAATATTAATAAAGTCTTTTAAAATATATAAATCATTTAGTCTAATATAAATCAATCAAAGATAACACACTACAATTATCAAGATTTTTTTTTAAATAATATTACTAAATGAATTCCCCTTTTATGTCCATTAAAGATAACATAATTTTTCTATAGGTGGGACAACATTTGTTTTTCTTATTTCTTTATTTTTTTTATTGAAATAGATTATGCATATACTCATATCAATTTATTTTCTCTTTACCATATGAAGAAAACATTAAATAAAAAAAATTAAAGTATTGGGTCATGCTGGGTCCGGACCCAAGAGCTTCGAGTTTGGCTATAACACCAGACGCAACAATAACATTTATCAAATAAATAATAATATTTAACTTATTTTTCTAATTTATTATATTTTTTAATATTTTAAAAGGAATTTTGGTTTTTCTTCAATAGTAATAATAGTATTTTTTATAATTTATCAAAAATAACAACAACAACAACAATAATAATTTTTAATTTTACCCTTCAAATCAAATCTAAAGTTGTTTTTCAATATTGATAATAATTTTTTTCCAAATTTATTAATTATTTTATAAATAATATTAATTATAAAAAAATAATATTTAGAATACAAATAATAATATTTTTAATATTAACACTATTATTATAATAAAAATAATAATATTTTTATATAAATACTTGTAATTATAATTAAAAAAATAATATTTATAATAAAAATAATAATATTTAGAAATCTAAGACCCAAGAACCTTGGGTGCTGACCGAGTACCCAGGCGAAATGGATCCTAGCGCTGGAGCCAAATTTATTTTTTTCTTTACTTTAAATTAAGAATTTTTTTTCCTCTTGAATTTTATTTTTAAAATAAAAGTATTTAGAAAAATTATAATTTTAATATTTTTATATTAGAGTTGATAGAGCTTTAAATAAATGTTTTATTCACATTCTATAGTTGATGTACGTAGCTAGATAGAATTAAATCTAGAAAACGATAAATAGTGGGCTTCATCATTTACTAGTCTAGGTGTATATTAATTATCCCGCGTCTTTATAAGGATAAGATCCCAAAGCATTTTCTCCACAACTGCTAGAATTGATTTTGATATCTCAAAGCGTACACTGTTTATAGTTT
>Ga0325404_1007903_pt1 | contig 11036 bp, 5 predicted proteins | sample PopdelMetagenome_18_FD_205664 | JGI IMG/M metagenome (GOLD analysis project Ga0325404, IMG submission 205664) | Populus deltoides microbial communities from Bellville, Georgia, United States - Xylem-Control-R1 | ecosystem: Host-associated > Plants > Phyllosphere > Stem > Wood/Secondary xylem...
ATAAGAGAAAAAACAAATAACAATAAGAGAATAAGGACCAAAGTTGATATAAAAATCAAATTAAATCAGATTCTAGGGGATGAAATTTAAAAAAATAAAAAAATTATTCAAAACAAAATATATAACAATCAAAAGATTGAGGATCATATTTGATGTAATCAACAACAACAAGATATTTTTGAATTTTTCACATTTTCTGAAAAAGTTTTTTCCATCCAAAATAAAAGGAAAACAATTTCCTGTAAACCAAACTAATTTTTCTTTTGACTGAAAAGTATTTTTCACTGATCAACTTTCCTAAAAGTAAATAAACACAGGAAAGTTTAGAAAGTGATTTTTAGAAAATCACTTTTTATAAACACAAACAGGGCTTTAATTCCATTTCTAATGAAAATATAGTTTTATGCATGTAAAAGAAAATATTTGATGAAAAAAGAAAAGTGGTGGGCATGTACAATATATGTGTTAGCGTGTGAAGAAATTAATCATGCACATGCTTTGCTTTGATGGTGGAATATTTTGCTTCTACAGTTACATTAGAAGTGTTGTGGCAAGCTCTTTTCAATAGTGCAACGCATGTCCACGAAGGCGCGGTGGTAAGCCTCCAATGACCTTTTCTCTCTTCTCTCATTGAAATTCACATTGATCTTTCAAAATATTACCGATGTCCTGTCATTTTGTTTTTGTTTCAAATCTCATATTCATTCTTTTGATTGTTATTTTTTGTTTTTGATCCTTTTTAATTTGTTTTTTTCAATTTCATATTTCGACATTAGATTGGTTAAAAATTGGGCTTTGTGATTTTTCTTATGGGGTGATATCGGTCTCGTGACTTAGTTCATGAGTTTGAAAGATTAACTCGGGTTAACATCGGTCTTTTATTTAGATCATTTTTCATGTTGATTTTCTTTTTAATTTTATCATTCAACATTCATTTTGTTAAAAATTGAGCTTTGTGATTTTCTTTGTTTTCCTTTCTATGAGGTTATCCTAGTTTCATGATCTAGGTTGTATGTTTGACAGGTTAACCCGGGTTGACTAAGGTCTTTTTAAGATTTTTTTAAGTTTAATATTTTATCGTCTTGTATTTCATCATTAGGTTAGTTTGAGAATTGAACTTCATAAATTTTCTTATTTTCCTTTCTATTAGATTATCTTATTCAAACAATCCAACTCACAGAGTATAGTGGACTTACCTAGTTTTGTTTTTTTTTTTTTGTTTCTTTTTGTTAATTGGTTTTTTTTTATTTATTCTTCTACTTTTGGGTATTGGAAATTAGGCATCATAGTTTTTTTCAATTTGCTTTATATGAGGTTATCCCGGCCTCATAACCTATATCATGTGTTTAGCATGCAAACTCAAGTTGATTTGGATTGCTATTTTGGTCTCTCTTTTTTTTTAATTCAAATTTGTCATTCATCATTGTGTTATTTAGGAATTGAACTTCATAATTTTTTTCTTTTGAAAAACACTTTTTTATGCATGTCATCATGCTCACTTTTAAAAAAAAATCTAGTCAATTTATTGACTTTTTTTATTATATAATTAAATGAAACCAACTTATTGGACCTAGTTGGGTTTATGACCTAAATCATGGATTTTTCTTATTTTTTAAAAAACATATTAACAACACTTAAATATCTTTCTTTTACGTTAAAATTTTTTTAGTCCAACTCACGACTTAGCTCAAGCCATCTATCTAGTTACAACACTACATATAGTTGTCAAATCTAGATGGTTTGAGATTATTAAGTTATCAAATTAATTTATAAGTTGAAGAATATGTATATTATGTTTATTTGATTTTTGTTCAAGAACAAAGAAAATAATCATTTTTTATTATTGACTCAATTTGATTTTGACAAGTTCTATTGGATATTGGATTTTGAGAGAAATGAGGTTTCTCTTACTTTTGATTTGTCAATGAATTGAATGGTTGAATTCAACATTTGATCTGATCCAAATTATAGTAGATAACCTATTTGTACTACACTGCGAGTCAAACCAGAAAATTTTAAATGTAAAAATGAATGCTCAGGTTGAAAGGAACTTTATGACAGTATCATTAAACTCGGCTCAACAGATTAATATTGAAACCTCTCAACCCAACTCCTTGCATAGCCCGAGTTTTAAATTAAATCATGTGAAAGTAGCACCAATATGACCAATTCGACTTGGCAGGCAAAAATATAATTTGGATTTAAAAAATGCAAGATAACATATTTTTTTTATAAATATTGAAATGATGATATATTGGAGTTATTTAGATTTCACAGCTTAACCCTAAAAACTCGGGTCGTGGACTTAACTGAGTTTGATAATCATTTTTCTTTTAAAATATTTTTTTATTTAATTATATGATAATAAAAAATTGACACTCATAAAATCAAGCATTAACTCAATGCAAGGATGTTTGACCGAGACAACAACAACCCCATAAAAAATAAACCGAAACAAATTATGAAGTTGAATTTTCAATCAACCTAAGTTAACCCTTTAAATCTAACCGGATATTAAAGAATGAAATTGGAGGGAAAAGTAAACAAAAAAATCAATAAAAACTAAAGGTTTAATGATGAGATTTTTTATTAAAAAAAATCAAAGAACAAGGAAAAAAAGGTTAGGCGCACAGACCTTGGTGGCATGGCACGCCTAGGTGTTTTTTTTTTATCAAATTGGGCGGATGCAGATGGTGCATCATCTCTAGTCCATCTTCAGCCACTCCCGCTAGCTAAAAATTTAGGTCTATGACTTCTTAGATAAAAAAATTTATTTTTAATATTTTTGTACCTGAAAACACCTAACAAACTCCCCAAATACCTTAATAAACATGTTCGTGACATCAAGTTAGAAAAGAAAATGGTTAAAAACAAAAAAAAATAACCAAAATTTAAAAAACTTATTAATCCTTAAACTATTTTTTCATGTAAGATCAAGGCTTAAAATCATCTCAATAGAACTCTCTTTACCGAATGAAACTCGTTAATATTAAGATCAACTGTTTTTGTCATCAAAATGTGACCAACTGAAAACTTTATATGTTCTTTGTTGTTTTCTAACTACATTATCCTCTCTCAAACTTGTGTGAATAAAATAAAGTTGGACCAAAAAATAAAATGTTCAAAATAAAGGGACTAAAAATAAAGTTTGACAAATTCTAAAGGCTATTTTATTACAAAAGGTACCGGAAACAACAAAGAAAAAAAAGGAAAAACCCCATTTATTTGCTTCATAATCAATTTTGATCCAACCATTTTAAATTTTTTTAAAACAATTAAAATGATTTTTTTTTCAAAATCATGCATCAACTTAATATCGAGACTTTTTTTGACATCATGATAACATTGTATAAAGTAAATCAAAATAAATTATCAGGCTCAATCCCTAATCAACACAATGTGTAAGGATAAAATTATAAAAAAAAAACAACTTTAATGACAGGACCAAGAAAAAAGCTTAAAGGACCAAAATAAATAAAAAAATAAAACAAACACCGTATAAATATCGATAGAAAAGGAAAAGCTAGGGGTGAGCAAAAAAACTGATAAACCGATTAAACTGAAAAAATCAGGAAAAAAAATAACCGAAAAAACCAAACCGAATTAACCGATTAAAAAATCACAAAAAAGTTCGGTTCGGTTTCGGTTTCTAAAGTCTGAAACCGATTGAACCGAACCGAACCGGTTCAACCAACTAGCACTTAAAAAAACAACTATAAATAGAATATTTTCTAACCCTAAAGTAACATTTGCCCATCAGCCGCCCCCTTCCCCTCCCTTCTCTGCCTCACTTTACACTCCACGTTGATTTTTCTCCCCTTCCTCTACTATCTATGAGACTTTTGTCTTGATGTGGCTTCTTCCTGGAAAGCACGGGTTCTTGAGAAAGCAGAGATTAATCAACGATGGCTTTTTTGTGAGAGATGTATGTTTGTTTGTTTTTGTTGGATCTGGTGGATGAAGCCTCGATCCTCTCTCTCATTTTCTTGTTGTTTCTTGTTCTTCCCCTCTCTAGTTTTTGGATTTTCCCTTTGTTGGATCTGGTGATGAGTTTCCTTAACATTAATGACGCATCGTAGGGTGAAGGAAACTGGAACAAAATGGGATTTGTGGTAGACAACTTGATCTACAATGTGGATTGGATTTGGTTATGTTGATGGTTTTAATAGAGGCCAACATTTATTTTTCTTTTTCAGGCGGGTTCTTGTATTCTAGAGGAGGAAGAGGATGAACAGTGTTGGTAGAGGACCATTGGGTTTGAACCAGTTTGGGAGGGAAAAAAACCGAACCGAACCGAATCGAAATTAATCGGTTTGTACCGGTTTTTGATTCGGTTTGGTTCAAAAAATTAAAAAAATAAAAATCAGTTTGGTTGTTTATTTTGGTTTAAAACCGGACCGAACCGAAAATGCTCAGCCCTAGGAAAAGCCCTTTTTTCCCTCATTGTCAAACATATCTTTTTTGTTTTGTAAAATTAAGCGTCAACCTAATATAAAGATGTTTTTTTAACACCTTGATAATTAGATTAAAAAAAAAACAAAATAAATTATCAAGTTTAATCCCTATTTAACACAATATATATGGATAAATTTGAAAAACAATTGATGACTGAAAAAATAAAAGATTAAAATGAAAATAAAAAGACAAATAAATTTAGGTCTGCGTGCATGCGTGTATTGGAATGCAATTGATAACTCTAATCTAATATGTGTAAAATGGTTTGAAGTCAAGAGTGTTAGAAAATAAAATCTGAATCAAGACTAGGAAAGAAATAGAAAAGGGGGCGCTATACTGCTGTTCGAAACAAATGTTTTTGAGATTCGGATTATTAATTTGACCAAGTTTAATAAGATAAGCTAATTTAAATAACAAATTAAAAATTTAACAATAATAAATAAATTGAAAAAAAATACATTGTAAAAAAGGTAAAAGAAAATGACTTTGACCCATCTGCTCAATTATAAAACAACTCAATGTTCAAAAGCAAAACAAAAAAAGAAGAAGATTAATTAAGAAAAAAATAACAAAAAAAAAAGATGTGTCAACCCGGGTTAACACGCTAACCTCGTGACCATGTGTATAAGATTGAGATAACCCTATAGAAAAGAAAGCAAAAAAAAACATGAAGATCAATTCCTAATAAATCAAATGTTGAATGATGAAATTAAAAAAAAATCTTAAAAAAGACCTAAAAAACATCAAAGTCAATTGTGTTAACCTTTGAAACTCGTGACCCCCTATTCATGAACTCGAAACCAACTTCATAAATGGCAAACTCTAAAAAATAACGAAACAAAATTATAAATCAATAAAATGTTAGGGGATGAAATTGAAAAATAAAACTTCAAAATAAAAGAAATAACAATAAAAAGAATGTGGACTAAATTTGATAAAAAAATAATTCAAAATTAAATATTAAGGGGTGAAATTGAAAACAAAATTCAATTAGAAAAGGGCTAAAAACTAAATGAAATCAAATGATGAGGATGAAATTGAAGAGAAAAAACAATAAAAAAATATTAAAAAAATAAATAACAATCAAAAGAATGAAAACCAAATTAGATATAAAAATAAATAAAATGACATGTTCATTTTTTGGCAAGGAGAATAAAAAGAAAAGAGGGAAGATAAAAAATATTTCATTGGAGCCTAATCACTTCTCTGTTGGTCGCATGCCGAACATAGTTGGAAAGAACACAATGAGCCACTTCCAACGTCGATTTGGAAAGGCGGTGTGTGGACATGAGACAACACCACATACTCGTTGCAAGTGTTAGCAACTTTTTTTAATTAATATTTAAAATATTAGAAGATCAAGTTGCCCTCAATCCAACCTATTAATTATTAAAAATAAATAACTTGAAAATACACAAATACCCATGGTTGCAAGTTTTAATTTTTTTTCTTCTAAGGGTATTAAAGTCTTTATATTGTTTTTTTTAAATATAAAATACCAAATCAACCCTAATCACTCTTTTAATTGAAAAAACAACCTAAAAATATACAAATATCTCTAGTTGCAATTTTTTTTTTTTTTTGCTTTTAAGGGTGTGAAAGTCTTAACATTATTCCCAAAAAAATATAAAAATACCAAATTGACCATGATCAACCTTTAATTATGTTTTTTTTTAATGAGTAATATAGTTTTAATATTGTACTATTAAAAGACAAAAGGACCAAACTAGCACCAAAAAATTGCATAATAACTAATATCTTCTATGAAAAAGATCAAATTACCCCTTAAAGCAAGTTAACATGTTTTTTGTTGGAGTGACAAAAAAGTAATTATCCTTTTTGATGAATAGTGATATGTGTCGATGTGCATAGTATGATTTTTAGTTTATTTTTAATTTAATTGGTATTTTTATTGAATTTCCTTGATTGAAGCCATTATATACACCCTTTGTTTTCTTTAATTCTTTAAAAAAAAATCTTTTTTTATTAATTTGATTGATTGAATACTTGTATACTTGATTAATTGATTTTAGTCAATTAAATACAGTTTATCCAAGAAAAACTCAATAAAAAGGGTTAGATGGGTGATGTATTAGCAGAATTGTAACGAAAGTTGATAATAGTAAATCATGTAATGAAGAAAAGTAATTGATTAATTGAGATAAGTATTTAATTATGAAAATTATATTCGATTGAATCAAATTGAAAATAAATATACCTAACTGCCTGGGTTGATAACAAAAGGACTTTTTTAATGAATTGAAAAAAATACAAAGTGCAAATAATGGATCTAGCCAAATTACTTTTCGGTACACAGGTATTTTTATTTAACAAGTTGTTAAAGTCTAACCTCAAGTCAGCACCTACTTCAATGGTTTTCTCGTGCACGAAAAATGAAAAATAAAAGAGACATCTTGTGAGGTCTTGGAAAATGCTCTCATTTTCACTGTAGCAATTGTTTGGTGATATAATAGTAGTTATTTGTTAAAGTATTTTTTATTTGGGAATGAATCTAAATAATATTTTTTTATATTAGGACATTAAAATAATTAAAAAAATATCTAAAAAATCAAATTTTTTGCTAAAATTTAATATGTTTTGTATATTTTAAATCGTTTTGATGTGTTGATATCAAAAATTATTTTTTTTTAAAAAAAAAAATCATTGACATGCATTTCGGCACGAAAAGTTATTTAAAAAGCAACCGCAATCACACTGCCAAATACTCTTTAAATCTGAACCTGCTTTTCATTAAAAAAAACAATTTCTACTTCAAATTAATTTTTTAGTATTTTAAAATTTTTTTAATTTAGTGATGTCTTAAATAAATTTAAAAAACCCTGAAATAGATGAATTCAATCCTATTATATATATATATTAATTAATTACGAAGTCAATTCTTTCGATTTAGAGTTCATAGATGATCATAAAAATTAGCATCCAATGTTTTATTAGAAACTTCAAGTAGCTTGACCAACCTTCTTATTTCTCTATCCTTTTTCTTTGTAGTTTATTTTTTTAAGTGAAAGCAGTGACTAATTTTCAATTATTAATATCAAGATCATATTATGGAGCATATGAGGCCATACCAACCTACTAAACACGAATCTTTTTTCTTTTTAATCAAAAAGCCCAACACTTACTAGAGAAAGAGGTTCTGGGCCACCTTGCCTGGGGCTATGAAAATGACTTGTCTTAGGAGTTAGGATGTTATTCGCCGGAGTCTTAGACCACCAGTCAAGCCGGTCGTTTCAAAGATTGCACAGGCCGAAGTGCTGTGTTTACTCTCTTTATATATATATATATATATATCTTATATTTTACCATAAAAAATTAAAATTCTCATACATTGTTAGTTTCAACACGGAATGGATGGATTCAAACTAAATACAAGTTAATTTAATTTTATATAAGAAAGTTCATTCACTATGTTCTTTTACTATATATATAAAAAAATAAATTAAATATAAAGCTAAAAAGTATAGAGAAAACATTATTTCTCCACGTCCATTAACACTATAGATTACCATTACAATAATTATTCATGGTGTTACTTTTTTTCTTTTACATTTTAACCCTTTTTTTTCATTTGGTGATTGATTTTTTTTTAAATTTAGTCATTATATAATATGTTTATAGGGATTTAAAATTGATAATTTGTTTTAATTTGTCTTTTATATAGTTATCGTAATATCAAAAAAATACAATAGCATCATGTTGATATCAGAAAAATATATCAGCATCGTTGTATAGTCTATTTAAAAAAAAAAAACTTAGTTAAATAGAAAATGATTAAAAAAACTAGGTTATTAAATTTTGTGGAGTCAGTGATCCGGTTTGCGAGTTTAACACGATAACCCAGATTGCCCTGATTTGTGGGTTTGACGGGGTACTTTTTTTTTTGTAATTGAACACAATTATATGATTGTCTATTTTTCTTTTTATCATATAGTTAAAAAAATATTTTTTTTAAAAATACATGTTATTAAATTTTAGAAAGTTCATGGGTCTGTTGACGAGTATGGCGAGTTTAACTTCTTTTTTTAATTTTATTTTTTTATTTAATCATTCGATATTGGACTAATTGATAATTGAGTTCTATAATTTGGTTTGTTTTGCTTTCTAGAAGGTTATTATAGTCTTAAAAAAAATCTCAGTATTGGTTTGACTCTCGATCTTGCAATCGGCTATTTATGTTATCATATAGTTAAATAAACAATAGTTTAGCAAAAAAAAAATGTTATTAATCCATATGGAATTCATTGTCCGATTTTTAGTTTTGAAATGTTGACTCAGGTTATCCAATTCACAGGTTTAACGAGTTTACTCATCAAATTCATAACTCAATTACACGATTTATAAAAACTATCAAGAAAAACTAATATTCATTACACTACACATTGCTGGCCACTTAGGGTCTCAACAATCCCCCAATTTCTTTATTAATTCATCATAGATTTATTAATTCTATAATGATCCTAAAAACTCAATTTCAAATAATTTATATTTTTCTTAAATTTCAATCTAGAACCCTAATTTTGCAAGAATTATAATAAAAATCAAGAAATTTTTATTTAAATTAATATAAACACATTCTAAACATCCTATCCAATTGTAATTTGAGTTTCAAACACTGATCAATTTATGTTTTCCAAGTATCCTTTTTTTTCTCTCCTTATTTATTCACTTTCTTCTCTGAACAATCTCTCTCTCCTCTATCTTTCTACAAATCCTCCCTAATCTTAGTGTTTTTTTTTGTATAATCCTTCCCTAAACCCAACTTAACCCTCAATCTCTCTTTTCCTAAGCATTTATATAAGAATTCTTTTGAAATTTTTCATGCTCTCCTCATTTTCTTTTCATGTGTTGCCGCCGGCCATGGAAGAAGTAAAAGAGAGATGGAAGTTTTTAAAATTTGAAAATTTGCCCCACAATTCCTTTAATTCATTATTTGGTTATTTTCCTAAACTTCCTCTAACATTTATAATACCCTTCTTTGTACTAACTCGATCCATTTTTTTTTAATTTTTTTTCAAAACAATCCCTCTAATCATTATTTATTGTTATCATAATAAAATCCTCATAATATCTTATTTATCCATTCTCAATTAAAAGAATTATGATAAATGAAAACACATACATAATTTTTTTTCATTAAAAATTAATTTCAAATCATATCTAAAACACAACGTGAATAAAAGACTAGTAAATATCTATAACGCACATAGTAAATTTTGGGTGATTCAGGAATAAATAAATTGATACAAGCAGATATGCAAAATTCAAATATATTACTTGTGAAAAGGAGTGGGATCTTGGATTAGTCTTCCTCTTGTTCTTGTCGTCCAAAGAATAATAATAAACAAAATAAAATGTTTTACAATAAAAAAAATCTCATGAGAATTATACTTTGAAAATGTTGAATGGTTTATATTACTGAGAATTATTATACAATTAAAATTATGAAATAAGTCATTATTTCGATGCATGTTAGATGAAGATTGACTATTAACTTCTCAATGATATATTTCATCTCTCTTTAAATTTACGTTTTTTTCAACACTATTTAGCTTTTATAAGAGACTAGTTTGATTTCCTTGCTATGCCGTGGGTAAAAGTTTAAATTAATTTTAAATATAATAAAATAATGTATTAATATTACAGGAACTTCTTTTAAAATCATGTTTTTTTAACTAGAAAAACGTATACATGCTCTTTTGTTTTTGTTTTTGTTTTTTTTTTAATTTTGGAGTCTATTTATTTTGCGTGAAACATTTTACATACAAATATTTTTTAGATTTTTTCATGTTTCTTTCAAGAAAATATTTTTCTATATTTGTTTCTCGTAAAATATTTTACTAGAAAACTAATAAATAAATAATATTTTATAATCAACCTTCAAACTTAGTTCATTTACTGAAAAATATTTTCAATTCATAAAATTCTGTAAAATATTTTACAAATAGTAATTTATTTACAATATAATCCATTTATTTCAACCATTAGTTCAATCTCACCACTACCATTTTTTTATTAACTAAAAAAGAATAACCACTTAGAATAATGAAACAAATTATATTTATCGAGAAGGGCAAAATCGTATTTATACAATCTGCGTTGCGCATCTTGATCAATTGGATCGTTTCTTTATGGATTCCGATACGAAACTTTTGTAAATGTGTTTCAGGGTATTCCTTTATCATTTCATCCAGCAGGAAGAGTTTTTATACAAATAAATTTTTGTATAAAAATTGATTTTTTTAAAAAAATTTAAAGGAACTTAAATTATATAATTCATGTTATTTTGAAAGTTCAAGGACCCAAATATATTTTTATTGAAATCTATGGCATGTCACTCGTGTTTGCTGTCTTTTTATCATAGTTTTTTTTCTTGTAATTTTACCCTTAACTAAAAAATCTAAAGCAAGTGGTCTTTAATTAAGATTAAATCACCAAAAATTAAACTTTAAGGACCAAGGTAAATTACTAAAAAATACATGGAAGGTCCAGTTTTGTGAATGTGATAACAATACTAACTACAGTGGAAATCGTTTTAGTTTTCTACTATTAGTTTTTTTGTT
>Ga0325404_1007908_pt1 | contig 11031 bp, 9 predicted proteins | sample PopdelMetagenome_18_FD_205664 | JGI IMG/M metagenome (GOLD analysis project Ga0325404, IMG submission 205664) | Populus deltoides microbial communities from Bellville, Georgia, United States - Xylem-Control-R1 | ecosystem: Host-associated > Plants > Phyllosphere > Stem > Wood/Secondary xylem...
TGAGTATGTGTCAAAGTGCAGAGAATGCCAACAAGTCAAAGTTGAACACCAAAGAGCCGTGAGACCATTGCACTCATTACAAATTCTAGAATGGAAGTGAGAGATGATCACCAGGGAGAAAAGGAAATGATGCAATATGGGTCATCATAGACCACTTGATGAAATCTGTACTATTCTTGTCTATAAAGATGACAGATTCGGTAGAAAAGCTTGCCAAGATTTACATGAACAAGGTGGTATGGCTCCATAGGGTTCCAGTATCCATTGTCTCGGATGCTTGCTAAGATTTACATAAATGAGGTGGTACCGCTCCATGGGGTTTCAGTATCCATTGTCTCGGATCGGGATCCCAGGTTCACCTCCTACCTTTGGTTGAACATACAACGCGCCTTAGGGACAAGATTGGATATGAGCACTGTGTTTCACCCCCAAACTGATGGCAAGTTGGAAAGAGTCATCCAAGTGTTGGAAGATATCCTATGGGTATGTGTACTAGAATTTGGAGGGAACTAAGAGGAACACATAACATTAATGGAGTTCACATACAACAATAGTCACCAAGCCACAACAGGGATGGCCTTGTTTGGTAGGAGGTGCAAGATTCTTTTATGTTGGGAAAAAGTTGGAGACCGAAAGTTGTATGGCGCAGAGTTGGTTCAAGTCACCATGGAGAAAGTGAGAACCATTAGGGATCACATCAAAACCACACAGGATAGAAAAAAAAAGTATGTTAATGTGAGGAGAAGATGTCTCGAATTTAGTGTGGGAGACCAAGTGTTCCTGAAGGTAGCCCCGTGGAAGAACATGTTATGGCTTGGATTGAAAGGGAAGTTAACTCCCCGCTTCATCAGACCCTTTAAAATCTTGCAATGAATTGGGTCAGTAACCTATAAAGTGGAATTGCCACCACAGTTAGCCAAGGTCCATGACGTGTTCCAAGTCTCATTGTTAAGAAAAGTTGACATGGATCCCGCTCGAATCCTACCTCAATTTCCAGTAGAAGTCAAAGGAGACTTAAAACTTGAATTGATGCCCATAAGGATACTAGATTGGGAAGTGAAGGAACTACGGAATAGAAAGATCCCCATCGTCAGAATCTTATGGCGAACTACTCAAATAAAAGAGGAAACTAGAGAGAGGGAGTCCAAAATGAGAAAAAAGTACCCCAATCTATTTGAACTACTAGGTATGGATTATGAAACCTCTTAAATTTCGAGGATGAAATTCATGTAAAGGGAGGGAGAATGTAAACACCCAACAAAAATGAATGCAAAAAATGACTCCACCGTCGCTGCCGATTCCTGAATGGCAGCAACGCAGTTTTCGTTGCTGATTTTTGAATCGACAGTAACTTAGTCTAAGTAAAAGTTTAGGGAAACAAACCAGACTCAGTCTAAGTAAAAGTTTAGGGAAACAAACTAAAATGTTTTAAGGAGTTAAGAGGGGGGGAAACCAGTCTTCAAATAACCAAAACAGGGTCAAGAACACTTCTAAACTAACCCCAAACACCCCACCTCATTTAAAGAGGGTATAAATGCAAGGAGAGAGAGAGAGAGAGAGAGAGAGAGAGAGAGAGAGAGAGAGAGAGAGAGAGAGAGAGAGACCCTTGATCTTCCCCAAAATCCAATCAGCTGCATGCAACAAACCCATTCCCTCTTTCCCATAGAGAAGACCCCCAACCCAGCTGCATGCATCCCTCTTGAACCCTATAGAGGAAAAGAGAGTTAAAGAGTGCCAAAAATGGCTGAAACCATGATAAAAGAAGGTGTGTAACAGGCCGGTTGGTACAACTAGAGGAGGGAAGGAAAACCGAAACCATAGAGGAAGAAGAAGCATAAAAATATGAGTAGAGAGGGGAGAAAAACTTGTTAAATTCCTTCCTAAAACTACTAAAAACAGTAAGGTATGAACAAAATCTTCTCTTCACCTATTTTTGAGCCTTGGAACTGAAGGGAGTTGAAAAACCATGGGGGATTATCTAGAATTTTACACTAGTTGCTAGGGGAAAAACTAAACTAAAAAAAAAAGACAATAAAAGGGTTGAATGAGAGACCTATAACCAGAATAGACAGTATAAGGGGATGAATGATTTTACAGATGCAAATGTAGTTAATTGGCCGGCCATAATGGTGGCTGGAAAGATCATGAGTTTAGGTGGCCAAATGCTTGAAGGATGACCTTGCCAAAATAAAAAGAATTGTTCATGCAACTGTCATGTAATTTTTGTATATAAATCTTTGACAAAATTCTGTGGAAACGTGTGACTGTAAGGATGGAACTAAAATGCATGTGTTCATGCTTGAAATTGTGTGATTCTGCTGGGTTCTAATAATAAATGTAATGTTGGAATTGAAAGGCAGTGTTCGTTGTCGAAATTGGGTTGTCTATAGCGAATTAGCATTCATCGCCAAAATTAAGTTGGCCTGGTGATTTAAATGATTGCTTTGTGTGATTGTAATATGTGGAACAATGGAACATGAACTTGTGTATGCTTGAGACATGCATAGTGATGAGTTGTGTGATTACTGAATACGAATGTATTGATTTGGGCCATTGATGTTTTAGGTGGTGCGTTTGGGATCAGACTTTCGTCAGGACAAGGATACCCGGCGGGTGGAATAGGTAGGTGATTTTCACCTTTGTCTGTCATAATGTTAATTTATGAAATGTTTTATCATGAGTGTCACCATATTGTGTTAGTACAAATATCAAGCTGTCAAAAGAGTAATTGTTGATGAATAAATGATTAGATTCAGCTAATGACATCTTGAGTGGATGGCTGGGATAAATAAATGATTAGCTTCGGCTAAAGGCATTCTAAATGGATGACCAGGATGAATAAATGATTAGTTTTGACTAATAACATCTTGAGTAGATGGCCGGAGTAACGCCCCACACTTTCATTTGTGTTTATAGTTACTTTTCTATTTGGTATGTAAAAATACGGGTAATTTAATTATTTTTTTTAGTTCTCATAATAAAACTCTACCGAAATTTCCACCGAAATTTTGGCAATCTCCCCTATAAAGAAAGGTCCCAAGTTGTCGACACATACCCTCTTTACACTTCTAATATCTTACATCTCATAACTCAATCATGACCCAATCATCTTGGGTCTCAATTCCACAAACATCATCATCATTATCACAACCACAACATATATAACATACATTGAACAACAAATATCATTATAGGGGAATAAATGAGATAAACATGCATACATGAAACATGATTATATGAATTTCATAATTAAGTTCATCTATTCAAGTTTAAACATCAATTATACAAATTAAGTTATATAAAAGTTGTAATATTACAAAATACAAGAGTATACTCCCTAGAACTTAGACTACAAAAAGCGAACATAAGCTAAGATCTACTCCTGTCGTGCATGCGATGGTCCTGGAACAAAATACATATTATTGAAACATGAAAATCACAATAATATAGCAACACAAATATCCAATAATTTAAAAAGACAAACATGCATTCATATTTTATTCACTTCTCCCTTATGGTTTTCATTGGAAACTCTTTCTCCTTCAATTACTAAAAATCATTTCCTCTTCCATTATCAACCTCCATTCAAGATTTCATAAGATTAACCATGATCATTTTTGTTTAACACATTACCGATACCACTTTCACTGGTATCATCATCACCCCGTAGGAGTCGATGCAAGGCGATCCCCTTACCTGGGATCCTACATACACTAAATGTATGCTAACCAATACATGTTGATCCTCTTATCCGGGATTCTAACATACACTAAATGTATTCTAGCCAATACATGTTGATCCCCTTACCCGGGATCCTAACATACACTAAATGTTTGCTAGTCGAAACATATATTACACTTCTTATATTTTCTTTGTTAGTGGTACTCCCATCACTTGGCAATGCACACAAGGGTAGTTCACCTTGAATACACAAATACATTCAGAATACTATCCGAAATAACAACATCATTACACAAACTTCCATCCTTTCACATAATATCCAATGTTGCAAATTCACATCTCACATTATTAACATATTAAATTCTTGAATTTAACTAAAAAGCTTAGATGAGGATCACCTACCTACAGTAGAAGCTCTACTTGTGCTCCCTTACTGCTACTGTTGCACCACACCGGTGGTCCCTCCTGCAATCACAAACTCATCTCATAAATTTTTCTCATTCAAGGATATGTTTTATAATAATCATATCAATAGCTAATAGATCTTTTTTTCAATCATTTCTTTCTTTATAGTTTACATTTTTCTCATTACACCCATTTATGTTGCCATCCTTTATCCAACTATAATTATCATTCCTTTCTTTATATTTGAACTGTTACTATTTAAATCTCGAACAGTTACTGTCTAGACCTTGGACTGTTACTATCCAATCATTACTGTCTAAGCATTGAACTATTACTGTCTTGAACCGTTACTGTCTAGACATTGAACTGCTACTGTCTTAAACCGTTACTATCTATAGAGGTGGCATTCCAACCTTTGCTCTGATTTTTAACTATATTTGAAGTTCTAGGACTCTGTTTCAAGAGAGGTTGGTTGCATTGGAAAGCTAAGACATGGGGCTACAAGTCCCCTAAAGGAAGGAGAACCCAGTTCTACCCCTAAGATAGTCCAAATTGCTCATCAACTAATCAGTCCTACTGCTTTACAGAGTTAGTCATGACCCAGTCTCGGTTGGTGACCCATAACTGGAGTTGTACAACTCCAAATTGAGCAAGACCAATTTTCTTAGTTAGCTAACATCCAAAACTACAATTACTATGAGGAACCTGATCCTAATTCCCTCATACTCCTACTCGAATTCTCTCCAAAAGTAAGAAGACGAACGTGTTCAAATTCATCAACCTTTTCCATTTACACACAACATCCACAATTTAACTTTTTCTCTTTTATCTAAACCCCTAGCCATATCACATATCATATAAGAGTATCAAAAATATCTTTTTAAGAGCCAATTTATCTTATTTATTTCAATCGTCCCTCTTAACATCAAAATAAAACATTCATATTGATTTTACAAACTTTTCGAATAATATTCTTCTAAACACAATCCTTGACATTTCAACATGCATTTTTTTTCTCATTTTGACACAATTAAACACACGTTATCAAGCTACATTAAACACACGTCATCAAGCTAAATATGTCAAATTAAACATCCTCCCCCCTTTGATGCATAATTGACCGAAAGCATGGCCTTAAGGAACCAAGAGTTCCCTCATTCTTTTCATGTTAATTTCATTCAATTCACACACATTCTCATAAAGAAAACAACCTATTATAATAAATTCATTAAGGAAAACCACAATTTCCCCCTTTTCCTATTTGCTCTTCATATGGTCAGCTAACTTTCCTTGCCCTCACTCATGTGGCCGGCTTTTTATATTAATCCGAGTTGTCCTTATAAATTAGGATAATAAGCACAATAACCTTATACATTTTTATTTTTATTTTTTGATTTTTTATTTTGGAGAGGTATTTAACCCCCCTAAACATACACTTTTAGGGCTATCACATCAGCCCCAAAGTCTCCCAAAAATTAAGTCTCTCTAATGCTCCATTTCCTTTTAATTTTAGGGCTGTTTTAGTTCACACAAAATCAATTTTGACAACAGTTTCAATCAACCATAAATAACACACAAATACTATTTTAAACAATCCATACGGTCAAGTTATAATGCATTATTATGAGTATAACATATCCAAATATCAGCTTCATCAAATGGTGAAATTTACAGAAACATGGGTTTAACCAAACTCACCTCAAACTTGCAGACCTACTGTGCGAGAAGCACAACTTCTATACCGAGTGTTTGTTTCTGATTTCCACCGTTCCAAATCTATATAGAATCTGGAAAAACAACAAATCTAAATTATAGCCTGATCCAACGGTGGATGAAGGAGACAACAGTCAGCGACGAAGACTGTCCAGAAGTGTATTTTCCCAAATATTGTCCTTCTGCGATATTTCTCAAATGTGGACTGATATAAAAGATCCCTCCGGTGAAAATGTACACGACATGGAGTAGAACAACATATCCGAATATCGTTTTGATCCAACGGTGGAAAGTGGAGTTATAGTTGTCCGATTTGCTGCCATTAATATGTCTTCTCTCCAGCCTCTCTCTAAACTCTCTCTTGCTCTTGCAAGTCACTCTAAGAGAGAAAATAGAATGATATTTATAGTGCTATCATCTTGTTAATTGCATATTTATCCCCATTTTTTTTTTTATCATTTATACATAAACTCCTAACCTTCTATTATTTGAATATTGACCTCTCTTGGTCTTACACATTCATTTTGTCCCCACAAATGTTTTTCTTTTCAACAATTTAGTACTATATTCACTTTTCATTTCATTAATTTCACTATTTTTATCTTGATTGAGGTTTTTTTAATTTAATTTAACCCATTTTACTATTGGTTAAATTTCTCATATTTTAATAACCCAGAAAAATTATAACCGGAGGTTTACAGCCAGGATAAATAAATATTAGCTTCGTCTAATGGCATCCTAAGTGGATGGTCGGGATAAATAAATGATTAGTTTCGGCTAATGGCATCCTAAATGGATGCTCGGGATGAATAAATGGTTAACCTCGGCTAATGGTGTCCTAAAAGGATAGTCGGATGTGAAAGTTATGAGTAATTGCAAGAATTGATGCATTAATGTGTACTACGATTTGTACATACCAAGTATATGAAGGAACCACGAATGTTATGCTTTAAATAAAGAATAATGTTAATGCTTCATTAAGCTACTTGACTACTTATTATTAATTAACTATATTCTTATAAATATTTGTACTGCAGTAGGGACGTCACACCAACGAGGTGCCTAGGAACCCCAATACTCAGGAACCTAGTTTTCCAAGGAATCATATATTTGCATTTTAAATCACGATGTATTTTATATGAACAAAATATATTGAATGTACAATTGTTATTAGATGCTTTTGTTTAAATTCGTGATGACTACTAGTAGAATAAGAATGTAACCTCATGTGTATGTATGTATATTATAATGTGATCTTGTAATTAAGCAAACATAATATTATGTGTATATGTAAGAATTATTTTTAATGAAATATTGATTGATGTTGGTGTATGGATTGTACCTCGATAATGAGGGGAAACAGGTTCATCGATTTCCGATATGATGTTGTGTCAAAAATATATATATATATATATATTTGACTCTGTTCAATTTTGTTTCACTTCTCTATTCAATTTGGTATCAGACTTATTGGGATTTGGGTAGAAATAGTGATTTAATTTATAGAAATCCAAGTGAGAAGAGAGAACCTTAGTTAATAGGTGAATACTATTGAACGGTGTAAGTACCGTTGAGCGAGTGCGCGTATAGGGCAGCAAACCATATAACTTGCAACCTGTTTTCTAAATTATCTTTTCAAACTATGAATTCTATTTTTTACAGATCTTCTATTTTGGCTTTTTCTACATGTGAAACCTCTGAGAATAAGAGGATTGTACAAAGTGAAGAAATAACAATTGAAGATTTTACAAAAAAATATTGATGATTGGAAAATTCCAAAGATTTCCTAAACACAGATTTATCAAAAATCTAAATATGACATTTTCAAAACGGATTTTACGATTATAACCAAGGAAAGAGATATTCAGCTTACAAAATCTTTTGAGATTATCCAACTCCTCTCCCAAAAATCCCTACAAAAGCACCTAATCAGAAACTACAAATACATCGATATTGGCCTTGTCCAAGTTGGGATAAAACCCCTTACAAAAGAAGGCTTAAACACCTCCATTTTAGCTATTTTCCGAGATGCTAGATTCCACAACTTCCTAGACTCACTCCTAAGTTCCATTAAGTCTAACCTCTATAGCGGTCTAATATCTTTTGACTGCTATCCAAACCTTACTATATCCCTCAAAGATAAAAATATCTTACAAAGCATGTTATTACAAATCAAGACCCATAATTACAATATGCTTGAATCATCTATCCACGTTGCTCTTATATTCGAAATCCATTACAAAGCCATGTTCTCAGCTTTTGCCAGTAAACACAAATACCAATCCAAAAAAGGAGAAACACTCATTCTCCAAACAGATCTATCTCGATCAAACACAGTTGTTCCTAAAGCTATCCAATGGAAAGATATAACCCTTCTAAAAGATTAGATCCTTGAAGGAGCAACCCATCTCGAAATACCACAACCACCACAACCAAATGTCCAAATTAAAAACATAACTTAATATACTGATGGTAAAGTCAAATTATCTTTCCACCGTCATTCTACAAGCTCTAGATTCTCAGAAGAATCTTCTTCGTCCAGCACAATAGATCTTGGAAGAATTTCCAAAATCCCCTTTGTCATAAATATTTCATATGATATAAATCCTTCTAGACATTCTACTTTAGACACCCCTTCTACAAGCTTTCAAAATGCAGATTACACTACAAATATACCAAAACCAATGTACATCAACATTGGACAACAATCTCCTCCAACTTCTCTAACCTTTTCTATAGTCACTGAAAACATCCAAAATGAGCTGAATGTTTTGACTTCAGAAAAACATTTTGTTCTAGATAAAACTCATTTGAAAAATGACTTTTATAGTGATCCAAATTCTAAAAAACAATCTTGGTTTTTCAAACACTTCCTCTTATAAAGACATGATATTCAAAAACAGTTTTATGATTACATTGAGATACATAAAGTACAAATTCTATTCTTTGATTGGTTCGAATTACATTATGCATCTGAACATCATGTTGCATATCCATTTGCATCCATCAAACATGCATATGTCCTATTACAACCCGTTCCAAAACACCAGTATGGAACCTCACCAGTGGACCAACAGTTGAGTCTGACCATTCACCTCTGAGAAACATCCAAATAACCCACAATAACCAGACTGTTGATGCAGCCCCATATAAAATACCTGGTGAAGACACTCTTACCAATACCAAACATATCATCCAACAAAACAACTTCACAAATACCAACCCTAATACCCTAAGCAAACAACTTGCTAGACTGGAAAAACAAATAGAAAAAACTACTATTAGTTCACTGCATACCAAAACCTCAATCGACCTCAAACGAAAAAACCAGTCTTTAAACCATATCAAGTCACAAAAACAAGCCAAACACAAATCCTTCAAATTTAAAAATTAGTTAGTTGACAAGTAATATATATTTCTTAACCACTTCATCATGTGTTTACACTCCTCTCGTGTTTCACTCAAATATGTTTGCTACGCCTTTTTTCTCTCGTCTTACCTTTCTTCGACTCTTCCAGAACTGAAATCAACACCAAATATAACAAGACTTAGTAGTGTATCCAAATATGTGTATATGACTCAATAATCAATAAAAATATAAAAATAAGCAAACATGAAACTATGATTACAATTTCGTTAATACAAGCAAATTTGTATGAAAAAATAATGTTTTTTATAGAAGTAAAAGAAAAAAGATGCAAAGGTTATAAAAAAATTAAATGACACAAAAATATATCAATTATGATGTTATTATACTGTTAGAATTTAAAAATAATAGAATCAAAACAAATTTGAATTATTGACGCAAATTAAACTTGTTACAACAAGTTTCAATTTTGAATTTAGTTCCTATAGAAACAAACTCCAATTGGCCTCAAATTTGATATGGGGTGTCCTTAGGACCTTAAAACCTAGTATATAAAATTTGAGAACCTTTTAAATTTATTTGACCTAAAATTCCCTTCTAATATGAATCAAACCTATTACGACAAATTTTAATTCTGACCTTAGTTACTATAGCAAACGATCTCCAAATGAACTTAAATTGTATATGACTCCTACAAATAGTATATAAAATTCAAGAATTGTTTGAATTGGCTTGGATCAAATTCTTCATTGTTTGTGAATTGTGGCTAATTTGACAAAAATGACATTTGGATGTTCTTTTCCTTATATGTTTTTTACTCTTTATGCTATTGATATATTCTGAGACAATAGCAAATTAAAATAAAATATTTTTTAATGAACTTTAGAAGCAAACTACTAATCTCTAGACACAAAATAATTGGAAACTAAATCAAAGACAATTAAAGCTAAGGTAGCTGAAACTAACAAGAAAAGAATAAATGATATAACTTGATTTTGGAGCCTAACTCTGACACCAACTGATACATATCTCTTGATCAAATAGTCAAGCAACCCCCAATGAAGTAGATAACAACCCGTAATGTCAAAAATAAAGTTTGATAGAACCTTGGCTTAGAGTAACCCTGTATCTAAGAACCAAAGACATTGAAAAAAGACTTACATCATAACCTTATATCTAAGAACCCTAAGTATATGAATGACGTCACAAAGCCAATTAATCATTGATGAGTTAGTATGCAATCTTTTTCCTTAGAAAGAAAGGTTGTTTTGCAACAAACAAACAAAAAGAAAACTCATGTTTTTTCTTTAACTTGCTGTCCAAATTTAGAGCTCAAAAAAAATAATATAGTCTTCTCTGACTAACTCTAATAGATCCCTTTTGGATTGTAAGCTAATGGGTCTAAACCAATAATTAACTTGTATAAGTCCAATATCACTAAACAATGTCTAATGAGCCAAAACAAACTCAAATTAAAAATAATTATTTAATATTAAATAAATAAATAAAATGGGGCAATAAAACAAAGTATTCATGCTAAAATTACTCCATACAACCCGAATCTCCAATTTTTGCATATTCTTAGTAGATTTTAGGTCTAATATGACAAGATTCGTCTAATAACTTCTATTCTCTGAAATAATATATTTCTAAACTCCATTTAAACTGAAAATGTATCATAATATTGTTTTATATGTCTAGTATCTTTTTATAAAATTTCAACTTGATTTGATTTACGATTTAAATGATATACCTAATCTTACAAATTGAGGCGGCAAACATTTTAAAACCAAATTCAAACCTATCTCCGTAACATAACCTAGTTAACAGAAAAATGAATCCCTTAAGATCACTCAACGAGGAGG
>Ga0325404_1007909_pt1 | contig 11030 bp, 15 predicted proteins | sample PopdelMetagenome_18_FD_205664 | JGI IMG/M metagenome (GOLD analysis project Ga0325404, IMG submission 205664) | Populus deltoides microbial communities from Bellville, Georgia, United States - Xylem-Control-R1 | ecosystem: Host-associated > Plants > Phyllosphere > Stem > Wood/Secondary xylem...
ATATTTTTTTGATACCAACCCAATGCTGAGATATTTTTTCTGATACTAACACAATACTGTGGTATTTTTTTGATACAACGATAACCATATAAAAAGGTAAATTAAAATAAATTATCAACTCTAAATCACTACAAACACATCATATAAAAACTAAATAAAAAAATCAATAACCAAAGAAAAAAAGGTAAAAAAAAAAAGAAATACAGTGTAAATTATTATTGTAATTCATATGCTAATTAGGGTATGGATGAAAATAGAAGCTTCTATTTTTATAAAAACAAAATTTGTATACTTAATTAATTAAAGTGGAGCATGTTTGATATTATGGTGGCAATTTATTTTTAAAATATTTTTTACTTAAAAATATATTAAAATATTTTAAAAATATTAATTTTAAAAAACTTTTCTACCGCACAAATAAACAAGGTTTTAATTTGTTTTCATTAAAGGAACAAAACTAAAAAGAATTAGTTCCATGCGGTGGTGGGCTAACATGCATATCACTATCATAAGTATAGTTTTAAAACTCAACCCGACCCGGTGGGTCGACTTGTGACTCGACCAATTCAAGGCTGGAATCGATCTGGGTTGAAGAAAAAATAGGAAAAGGAAAAACTCGGCGTGACCCGACGACCCAATTGACCTGGTCAAAAACCTGGTTGCAACTTGTTATTTTTTTTTCTAAAATAATATTATTTTTATTTAAAAAAATTAACTCGGATGATCCGATAACTCGGTCAAAACCAAAAACCCAGAAATTAAACCGTACTAGTCTAAAAACTATTATAATGAGTAATAAAATTTTCGACTGGGGTCCACTAGAGATTTTACAGATATGTTGGACCTGAGAAAAACAATGCAAGCAAACCTGGAAGGCTGGACCAAGACACGTAATAATTGCCAATAACAAACGGCCACGATCACCCCAGCAAGAGCTCGAATTTAATTGGCCGATCGCATCATACTCAAACTACTATTGGTCCACGTAAGTTGTAATGACATGTTCTTGTTTCAGTTCCACAAGCTACGCAATGGAGCCTCGTTAGTCGTTACTACTATAAAGCTCATTAACGCGCGTTACAGAAGAGAAACACTGAAACAAGCAGAACTCAACATTACACGCTCTCGGGAATATTATTCACTCTCGAAACAACCAGAAACCCCTCCATTGTAGATTCAGAGAGAAAGGGAGGCAGACAGACAGAGAGTAGGCGATGGCGGGCACGTGGAGAGCACGTGGAGCTGTGGTATCGGCGATTCTCTTATTCGGTGTGTTTTCGATCTCTTCAACTTGATAGATCTGATTCGCTTTTCTATTCTTCTTTTTATCTGGTTTGATTCTGATAGAGATAATGCTGCAGATCTGGATTGATTTTTTTAAGCTCTTATACGCTTCCGTTTAGATCTGTTTACATTTCTGTTTGTTTATAGAGCTGTTGTCGTTAATTAGGAAACGATTTACTGTTTTAGCTGCTGAACGGTGTCGTTTATAGTGCGATAATCAAAAGTAGCTATTAGTAGTGCCAGATTTTATTTATTTATTAAATATTAGTAAATTAGAATCGGGACACTAATTTGGATATATTTTTAAATATTTATTTATTTATTTATTGTTATAGGGTGTTTGTTTGCGATTTCGATTGCGAAAGAGGAGGCAACGAAGCTAGGAACAGTAATTGGAATAGATCTTGGAACGACATATTCATGTGTTGGTGTTTACAAGAACGGTCATGTGGAAATCATAGCAAATGACCAAGGAAACCGTATTACCCCATCGTGGGTGGCTTTTACTGACAGTGAGAGGTTGATCGGTGAAGCAGCCAAGAATCTGGCGGCTGTCAATCCCGAGAGGACCATCTTTGATGTCAAGAGACTTATTGGAAGAAAGTAATAAATGATTTTCCAATGTTTTTGTTGTTGTAAGTTTTTGGGAATGATTTGGTCACTAATGTTTATTGTTTGGCAGGTTTGAGGATAAAGAGGTGCAGAAGGACATGAAACTTGTGCCTTACAAGATTGTGAATAAGGATGGAAAGCCTTATATTCAAGTTAAGATTAAGGATGGGGAGACTAAGGTCTTCAGTCCTGAAGAGATTAGTGCTATGATTTTGACCAAGATGAAGGAAACAGCTGAGGCATTCCTTGGAAAGAAAATTAAGGATGCTGTTGTCACTGTTCCTGGTTAGTTATTTTTTTTGGTCACGTAAGTTATTTTCAAAGGTATCATCAGTTGTTAACTGTTATTGATTTGGTGATCTTATTCATTGTGCAGCATACTTCAATGATGCCCAAAGGCAAGCTACCAAGGATGCTGGTGTCATAGCTGGACTCAATGTGGCTAGAATTATTAATGAGCCAACTGCCGCTGCTATTGCCTATGGTTTGGATAAGAAGGGTGGTGAAAAGAACATTCTTGTCTTTGATCTTGGTGGTGGTACATTTGATGTCAGTGTCTTGACAATTGACAACGGTGTCTTTGAGGTTCTTTCCACCAATGGTGACACACATTTGGGAGGTGAGAATGATAGTTAGCTCTGCTTTAGTTTTCCTTTTGCTTCTGTTATTATTCTGTGTTTTTTTTCCTAATGATATATTGTGATTGTTGATGCTAAGCTCATGCGGTCTATTTTATTGCAGGTGAGGATTTTGACCAGAGGATTATGGAGTACTTCATTAAGTTGATCAAGAAAAAGCACGGAAAGGATATCAGCAAGGACAACAGGGCTCTTGGAAAACTCAGGAGGGAATGTGAGCGTGCCAAGAGAGCTCTTAGCAGCCAGCACCAGGTCCGTGTAGAGATTGAATCACTCTATGATGGTGTGGATTTCTCTGAGCCACTGACCAGAGCCCGTTTTGAAGAGTTGAACAACGATTTGTTCAGAAAGACCATGGGACCTGTGAAGAAGGCTATGGACGATGCTGGTTTGGAGAAGAATCAGATTGATGAGATTGTTCTTGTTGGTGGAAGTACCAGAATTCCAAAGGTTCAACAACTTCTTAAGGATTACTTTGATGGAAAGGAGCCTAACAAGGGTGTGAACCCTGATGAGGCTGTTGCTTTTGGTGCTGCTGTTCAAGGAGGTATATTGAGTGGAGAGGGCGGTGATGAAACCAAAGGTATTGCCATTTCTTTTGAATGTGGTTCCCTATGATATTAAATAACCATTTTAGTTGAGCTGTGATTGACAATGGCCGCCACGGCATTCTGGATGCAGATATTCTTCTATTGGACGTGGCTCCCCTCACCCTGGGTATTGAAACTGTTGGTGGAGTGATGACCAAGTTGATTCCAAGGAACACTGTTATTCCAACCAAGAAATCTCAAGTTTTCACCACTTACCAGGATCAGCAGACTACTGTCTCCATTCAGGTAAAATTATTGTTACATGTACTTTTCTATTATTTGACACTAAAATTAGTTGTATATTAATTGGGTGGATTCTGGTTTGATTACAGGTCTTTGAAGGTGAAAGGAGTCTCACAAAGGATTGCAGGCTGCTTGGTAAATTTGATTTGACTAGCATTCCTCCAGCTCCAAGGTCCGCCTCATGTACCTGTTTCCAGCACATGATCCATTATTTTTCTAGGAGTTGATATTTACTGATCCTTTGACTGTAACAGGGGAACCCCTCAAATTGAGGTCACATTTGAGGTTGATGCCAATGGTATCCTGAATGTCAAGGCCGAAGACAAGGGCACTGGTAAATCGGAGAAGATCACCATCACTAATGACAGGGGTCGTTTGAGCCAGGAGGAAATTGAGCGCATGGTTCGTGAGGCAGAGGAGTTTGCCGAGGAGGACAAGAAGGTGAAGGAGAGGATTGATGCTCGTAACAGTTTGGAGACCTATGTATATAACATGAAAAACCAGATTAACGACAAAGATAAGCTTGCTGACAAGCTCGAGTCTGATGAGAAGGAGAAAATAGAAACTGCTACCAAGGACGCCCTTGAATGGCTGGACGACAACCAGAATGCCGAGAAAGAGGACTATGAAGAGAAGCTCAAGGAGGTGGAAGCTGTTTGCAACCCAATCATCACTGCCGTGTACCAGAGATCTGCTGGAGCCCCAGGTGGTGGATCAGCAGATGATTCCGAGGACGACTCTCAAGATGAACTCTGAGAATCTTTCTGCTTCCTTCCACCCCTGCTGGAAAGCAAGGGCAAGCGATGAGGATGTAGGCTAGATGAAGTTTTGCTGATCCTAGAAGCTAAAGGGTTAAAATAACATTTCCCCCTTTTTTTTGTTTTTTGAGGTTAAAAATACATGGAATAGTTTGTTTTCTCTACATGTTTAAAACACCTTCTACGAGTTAGAAGGTAGGTCCGTGATGATGATGAAATTCTTGATACAAGATTGAGTAGTGTTGTGCACGATGAAAGAAACAGGGCCCTAGAACTAACGAGGTCTTGAATAATCAGGACAGAGAATTACTTGCAAAATCAGCAGCAAGCAAGACAAGCAGTCGTCTTCTCTCTCATTATTTGTTTGCTTGTGTCGTGGATCTGTTCTTTCTTTGGAAGCAATGTCCAACCTAACCTACGAAAGGGCTTGTCCTTTATTGCTCCTCTTTTATTTCAGATGAAGACAGAAGAAGTTACGGCGATCTGATCCAATTTGCGGGCATTTAAGCCCAAAAACCTGAGTGAAATCTTGGTTTTGGTGTGAATATGCCCAGACTAGCGCTGTCAAGTGGTTTCTTTTTACAATCTCCAGGTCTTGGTTTTTTTCCCGCAAAGTAGAAAAAATATTTCTCAAACTAACATAATTAAAAAAAAAATAATTACCAATCTAACACAATTTAACTAATTGCAAAGGTAGAGCAAAAAGAATTTCCTTTCATTTTTTAAATCCCTTTCTTCGTTTATTCCACCAAATTTCTTATTTAATGCTAGTAAAAATAGTTATTTTTTCTCAACTAAGAATAGGGTGGCATAATATTCAAAGGAGAGAGAATAAAAAATAAATGAGATGCCAGTAACATACCCCTCCTGATAATAACACATCTAGTACCATAATGACTGGACAAATTCATAGTCCATAATGATAAGATAAATTCATAAGAACAAAGAAACACCACCCCAAGAGCTTCTGCCTCAAATTAGTGAAATGCTCACCTGCCGGCGCATGGAGCAGGCATCAACATGTCAAAAATTTTTGTTTATGTGCATGTAACATGCCCCAGAAAAAAAAACAGAAAAGATCTGACTGCCAGTTTCGAAAATATTTTTTCCACTGCTAGTTTGGAAAAAAACCTAGGTAAACGCAACTGAGGCTTGAGTAAAAGCAAATAGAGACTGCACACAAAGCATACATATCTGCTTTACCAACTAGAGAAGAGAACAAGATGTTCTCTCAGGATTAACGAAGGAATATACATCGTAAGTGGGGTGAAGGGACCCATTCTTGTTAGTGAGAGACATTTTACCCCAACGAAACAGATGAAAAAGAAAATATTTTTCACTTATTTTCCTGACATAAATTGAATATCAATTATGGTGAAAAATATTTATTTGCACACAATGAGCGGATAAGCAAGCCTTTTCTTCAAATTAAAGACCAGATTTTGGATCGCCTGAGCCTGCTGCTACAACTCCCATCCCTAATCCATTTGCTCTTGATTTATCCTGGTCGCTAGTTTCTCCAAAAGCAACTTTATCACCATCCAACTCCTTAACAAGTTCATCGATCTTGCTAAACTGATAGGGCCATCTTGCATTGTAGAGAAACTGACGTAGATCGAACCTGTTATCCTCAGGTGAATAGCTCTGCACAAAGACAGAGGAATATCAGTTTTTTGAATTACAATAATGGTTTGAAGTTCCAGATTTACAATGCAATACCTCAGCATGGTAAGAAGGTGTCAAGACGGTCATTTTGTGCCGATTAATGGAGTAGTACTTGAAGAAGTGTTTTACTTTATCAGCCACCTCTGATGGAGATAATCTCGACCCCCATCTGTAGCAGAGGTTCTGAAATCATGGATAAAAGCACCAGTAGATGTGAGACTTCAAATGCAATGAGTCAATTATAATACATAATAACAAGTCCCAAACCAAACCTTAAACATTGACACTGGCCCACAGCGGAAGATCTTTCGCAGCCTTCCATAAACTGAGAGTTCCTCATATGTCATTCCCATGTCCACTTCATCAAGCTGTCTCATGCAGAATGGGCATTGGAATTAGTTTATCACTTGGATAGAAGCATACATATTAGAGGCAGAAGCATCAGTTTGAGACAAACTCAGGCATGCGATTAAAGATCTATAAGATTACTGCTGTCAATAACGTGACAAACGAATATGGTTTATGAAAGTTCACCTGGCTGTAGTTGGAACGTATAGGCTCCAATTCAGCTGTTGGTGGAGCTGCTTCAATTTCTGCCAAGGAAGAGTAACCAAGATGGACAGCAGCCCAACGCAAGAATGCTCGAAGGTCCTGCTTACTAATACTTCCAATTGGATTTATATCTGCAGAGCTGCAATCATACTGCAAAAGACATGAAAAGTGAATTCCCAAAAGTAGATGGACCGTTTCGATTGAATATTTTAACTATTGGTCATATCAACATCAAGCTCCAGAACCAATTCACTTAATAGGAAAAACTGAATATATCTGATTTACAAAACTAGAAAAAGTGAAAATTCTACTCAAATTGTTAAACTATACTCCATACAGATCTGGGTTGATGGAGATCTGGGGTGATGGAGTAGTCAATTTTACCAAGAAAAACAGTTCGCTTTAGAACTAAAAACATGGAATATCTGGATTCTAAGTTATTCAGTACCTTAGTTAGGTAACCACGCAACCCTTCATCCACATTAGAACTACCCAAAACGAGGTAAAACCCTGGTTTGCTGTGAACCCATGGCAAGAGCGAGGCTAACATAAATGCCAGCACCATCCTGATTCGAGCTTGAATATTCTGCAGTCCCAGGTTCTCAATGTTAGAACCCCCATCCACCTGCAAAATGGAAAAAATAAAAAGATATCATAAAGCTCACTCAGTCCCCAGCAAGGCAACTTTTTAATTTCAAAAAAAAAAAATTCTGGTATTCTTCAAATTATAGCTCCAGGAAGAAATTAAAGCCAATGCTAAGATTTCATTGATCCTGAATCATCAATGCATAATCTGAGTAATTACTATACGGCACTCATGAAAGAAAATATGGAGGCAGTTCTTTTTCCCAAGCCATCCACTGGGGGCTGTTTATCTAAACATCATTTTACCTTATAACGTGGTCGCTTTCCTGTAAGTGTTTGAAACAAAGATAATAGAGCAGAGACAACACCATCTATGCTAACATCCAGATGCCATGAACCAATCTCATCAGCGAGATCCTTTGCTCGCTTTTTTGTGTCTTCAGAACTGAAGGGGAAACGAAAGATAAATCCAGTTACTACACTAGCTCAAGTTATTGCAATCAATCTAAGAATGAAACAATTTTATTAAGTAACAAGATAAAGTATCAGAAAGTTGGCTTCTGGCAATGGGACTCGTCAATATCTGAAATTCCTCCCAAATCAATCCCAGCAATCCTCTTTGGAGATTCACTGCATCTCACTACTTGACAACCACTTTTAGACAGCAGACAAGCACAAAAAATCTGGTGTTTATACCAAATCCTAAAGCAATCAACGACATGCATTAACATAAAAGCCCATTCATATGGCTGAACTTGTTAAGGAATCTTTTGTTATGAGTTAACAATGTTATAGTTTTGCAACAAGTCAAGAGTAACTGTTTGGTCCTAAACAGAAATTTAAATGCTAGGAAATAAAGTTGGGAAAAAAAAATAACAATGAGCTTTACTTTCATGTTTCAAAATAACAAAATCTTCGGACCAGTCCAAAAAATTAGTTCACAAGATTTAGTGATTTACATTCACTGCCAACTGATAATCCAGACAGCATCAAAGAAAATTTAACAGTTGCTATAAATAATGCAAATTCCTACAATAGCATTGACAATACTGAGCCTGTGAGCCTGTCTGTAAAACAACTGTAACAACAACAAAAAGAAGATGAGCAGCAATTCTATGCACTGTACCAACCTGTTCTCAGACCCCATAAATACAGTATAAAATATTCGCTTTGCAAATTCTTTGCTGTCAGTAGGAAACTGCCCATCAGTATAATTCCCAATTCTTATTGCATCAGCTTTGACCTGTTCATCCCCTTTTTCAATTTCTGCAATCAAAATGCATAACCAACCAATGAAAAGTAATCATAGGATTTAGGGATGGCTGTTTCGAGTTCACACGACTGAAAGCATTTTGCACATAAATTTATGCTTCGTGGGCAGAGTAGATACTACCTCAAAACTCTTCTTAGTCCACTCCTAACAGCCTCATAAACTAGAGCTACGTTTCATGATTAATACCAGCTAAAAACCTCTCCCAATATAATTATGAACTAAACATTCCCAAACTAATTCATTAATGTGCATAGTTGGGATTACCTAAAAGAATACTGTTTCACTTAGCTCTATCTATGCAATCCTGGATAGCGAGTTGGGTACTGAATTCAGCTCTAGGCAATTGGCAATTGGATGTTTGTATTGATAGTTGTGGCTAGTTAACTGGGCTACTTATGATCTCCTTCAGTAGTTGGAATTAGAACAAAAGGGTAAACTTAAAACAGTGAAACAGTTACATTGAAAAATCTGACCTTTTACAACAAGTTGGCACATGCAGCCAACAATAGCAGCCACAGAGGAGCTATCTGCTCCCCCAGAAAGAGGAAGCAAGAATCCAGAAGCTCCACTTCTTCTTAAATAGTCCCATAGCCAGCAACCAGGACCAAAGGCTATTTCCTCCTCAGGAGAGTGATAATTGATCTACAAATCATAAATCATGCCTAATTCAACAAACTTAGATAGTTGACTCACAGGTTTCATAATCTAGAAAACTCGTTGATAGTCTTCAAAACTCAGGCGCTAACATCAAGCATTCCTGATTTACCAATAGTGAAGGACCAAGAGGAAACCTGAAGGGGGCTAGAAAGGGACATTTGCATGTTAAAAGGCTGACAGAGCTTGTATGGCACCAGGACTGATGCTACTGTGTTTTTGCAACTTGCTTGTTCTTGAAAACTACTGATAGATCCTCTTAGACTAGCAACCTGCCATCAAGAAAGAGACTAAATGCGTCAGAGCAAAATGCTCAAACATAAAACATGAAAATATAGTAATATGGCAGCTTCTGAAAATGCTGCAAAATTCTATCAACAAAGCAAATTCAGCTGACAAACATATGTTACACAATGCTCTCTAATAAAATATTTCTGCAATCCATGAACACCCATATTCCACAGGGGTGCAAAAGTATAGCATACCGCATCCAGATCCACTTGCGCAGTGACAACCTCAATATCCCTTAAAGAAAACTGTGAGCCTTGGACAACCACTTCTCCGTTCACAACAACGCAAGAGCACCCATCTGTGACAAAAGAAATTTTAACCACAAATTTCAAACAATTTTCTTTTTTAAAAACACACTAAAGCACTACCTAAAGAATAAGCAGATTTATTAAAAGTTGTAAGCATCAAATCATAAAAACCAAAATAAGTGCAACATATAAGCTTCTATATGAAATTCAGGAGATATTTGATCTAAACAGAATAAAAGCAGTGTTAAAATTAAATGCAATCACCAAGATGTATACCGTAATAAAGGCGGCCACCATCACATCCTTGTTGATTACTGTACATGTATACTCCTCCACGAGTATGAGTAGCACCTATAAAAGCACGAAGACGAACATCAAGCTTTCTCAATTGGTGGTGACTTCCACTTGCATTCATAAACACTTCAACCCCATTGAGCGCAAGCTCAGCATGAGGAGGGATAGGGGTGAAAAGCTCTTCACAAACTTCAGCAGCAACAGCTCTGCATATGAATAAATGCAAACATTACCATTTAGTTGAAACAACCTATCAATAACAAAAAAAAAATCAATAATCATTATGAATACACTCACGCTGCAGTGCCTACATCAACCCTTAAATTATCAATCTAACCATAACTAAATCAAACTAAGAACAAAAAGAACCACCAGAAAGCCACTATCACTTACGTATCTAAAAAGCGCACGTATCCGTAACCAAAAGGCACTGATTGCTGTAAAACAGCCTCAGCAATTTCACTAGGGAGTTGAAAGTCCACAAGCTGATCTTTGTGTTTCCATGCTGTAAACCACCTAAGTTCCCTATAATTCCCATCATTGGCAAGCCACATTTTTGGACGAATCATAATAATCTTTCTATTAAAGCATAAAACTTGACAATTATAACGCTCTGATCCCTTAATTACAGGCATTCCTATACTGCACAATATCCCATCTGTCCAATCACCAACCAATATCTCTTTCAAGCACTCCCATCTGCAATCAAGATTCAAACTCTTACTATTAATTTCCAATTCAGCAACGTAAAAACACCATACAAACAAAAACCAGATCATGAAAATCTAAAAAAATAACAAACAAAAACAAACAGTGAAACTGACCCATGATTGATAGTGTCAAGTTCCAAGAAATGATCTTCACAGCCATAACCAGTGATTTCAAGCTCAGGGCCGAGTCTAATGACTGCACCAGCTTGTTTAGCTTGGGTTATTGACTCTTTTATGTTGTTTAAATTACAGTCAAAATCCATTGCCCACTGGTTCAAGTTACAAGTAGCTACCTTCAACAGCCTCATGGTGTTTTCAAATCCTAAAATCCAAGAAAACCCCTCAAAAGTGTCGAAATCCACTCGATAAAAACAACACCGAGGAGCTCAAAAATCTTAAAAAGAAAGGATGAAAGAATTCCAGTAATTTCTAGGTGTGATGATTGATGACAATGAGGTATTGGGTTGGATGGAGAAGAGAGGGATTTTTGGCAGCCTTGTGTTTGGTGTTTGGAATATTGGGAATTGGAATTGGAGTTCTGTTAATTTAGGATTCAGAGGGACTTCTGTGGTTTATAATTTATATAGGAATTGAATGAAAGAAAGAGGGTGGGTTTTTTTGAATTCAACTTTT
>Ga0325404_1007912_pt1 | contig 11027 bp, 3 predicted proteins | sample PopdelMetagenome_18_FD_205664 | JGI IMG/M metagenome (GOLD analysis project Ga0325404, IMG submission 205664) | Populus deltoides microbial communities from Bellville, Georgia, United States - Xylem-Control-R1 | ecosystem: Host-associated > Plants > Phyllosphere > Stem > Wood/Secondary xylem...
CATCAAATTCCTATAATTGATAGCGTAAGTCAGACTACGACGTGCTTAAAGTTAAAATAGTACAACACTCCCTCAATTCTCATGATGATGCTATAGGTAAACTACAACTCTAATTCCTATCTCATCCATCACTCGCAATAATCTTCAATCACACTTGAGGATGATTACAAGGAGGAATGGAAGAATCTTCGCTAAATTTCTCATTTATATTGGTGTTATATCTCTCCAAATAAAATCGGGTTTTAAAATTTAATTATATTTTATATTATTGATATAAATAAATAATTTTAAATTGATGATAACTATCAAAATACTATGAATGGATACGCTCTTTTATCAATGAAAATTTTATCATATCCCTTTTTTTATATAAGTTTCCTTGTATAACTCTATCAGAGTCGTTCTTGACCTAGTTCTTTTCTTGTATATTAAATAGCTTGTTAGAAGTCTCAGTAATAAATACATAACTAAGACTTCAAGACAAATAATGAAATATATCACAATGAAATCTTACTTGGTGTTAGGCATGATGGGTAAATGAAATCGCTCCTCTAGCATGCTTCTCATCCAACCATGAGTGTTTTTATTTTGATTTTGTTTGCTGGATCATGAATGCTTTATAAGAGTATTTGATACAACAAACTTAAGATGCATTTCTCAATTATAATATGCGACATATTTTGGTTTATATCTTTTTCACATCTCTATATCATTCGATTTGGCCTTGTATAGGTATCATAAAAAAAATTCACATAACCTGGTACACTTAATTGTTAAATCATATATGATTTAATTTGTTATACATAAGTTAGGTAAGAAAATAAAATAAAACACATTTAAAATAATATAAAATTAATATGACACTTAATTATGAAAACATATTGAATATTGGTTCTTTAAACTTTCATAGTTGCATTATGATTTTTTCATACTCTCCTCACAAGCGACTCGTTGCTTTTGTTTGACTAAATTTTTTTTTAAATTTATTTCATAATTTAAAAAACTAAATACTCAAATTTGAGATTATTTATCTAAACTTAAATTTTCTCCACCAAACATTTACCATATAAATCCATTTATGATGGTCATCAAGTTGACTCCATTAAATAATGGTTCTTCAAATGACTATTTCATCGTACATTACCAGAAAGTTAGCAAATAGAAACAAAAATGTTAAAAGAAAAAAATTTATAGGTAGTTTTTTATGGAAATAATGACATAATATTTCCTATCAGTAGATTTCGATGGAAATTGTGATAGAATAAAAAAAATCAATAAAAATCCCATTGGTAATTCAACACATTAGCAACATTGATGGAAATGGTGATGGAAATTATATTGAAAAATTTAAATGAATTAAAACTAGACAGTTCTCTTTTTCCTTATAAATATAACCATCCAAACCACCAGCATTAATATATATTTGTTAGCAGTGTCAACTTTTCTCTTTTGGTTCTATCTTTTATGAACCTTCACTATACCAAGTACGTAAACTTACCTATTATTTTGTGACCCATTTATGTGTAGGTTAGTTTATTGAATATTTTTTTTTGTAGTATTTGTAATTGCCTTATATATTTAAGTGTTTTACAACTTTTTCCTAAATAGTTTTGTTGTATTAATGCATGATGTGTATGTTAGGATTTGTTTTGGATTTGGGGGGAATTGATTTTATTTTTTATTTGATGAAATTGAGATTAAGTTTTTAACTTAGATAATTAAAGACATGATGGGTAATTTAATGGGTAGTAATTATATTTTACTAAATTTATTGTTAAGCTAGAAATTTAAGGAAAATTAATTTTTTTAGAATTAATAATAATTAAAAAGTATTAAGTTAGATTGAATAAGTTTGGATTGAATAAATGATGGATGCTTAGTTGGATACCGATTATTTTTGTTAATTTTATTGTTTAGTTCATATTTGATGGAAAATAGAATTTGTATGGAGATCATAATTAATTATTAGATTGAAAATTCATTTTTAATAAAAAAAAATATTGGAATTAATAAATACATTATTAATAAATGTTGTCATCAATAATTTGGGTGGAATTGATAGTTACACTACCAAACATAATTTACAGGTGGGTCCAACTAGATTATTTTTTTCTCTTATTCATGTCCATAAACATGAGGCTTATAAATAAAATGAACTCTAGGTTGAACTTTATTTTTCATGTATTAATCTATATTTGTGTGCATCATACAAGTACCTCACACGAGTCACACCCTTTTCTGACGGTTCACACTTTAGCTTTTTATCATATTATTATATTAGATAGAACTTTGTATTAATTTCTAATAAGTACATATTGGTTTTATATATTTCAAGTGAAGATGTTACTATGCTGTATTAAAAGAATGAATACCTTAATATATATTAATAACTATAATTATATGGTAATGTCATGACCTTTATAATTGGAGGTGTAATGTATGTACTTGTATTTTAAAGAAATGATGGATGATGCACCTCTTATATGAGTATTGATTGAATGAAATGAATGTGATCTAGGTTTTTAATATGTTTGCAGGTAATTAATACAAGACATAATTTTGGATAGGTTCCCGTGCAGAGGAAACTTTACCAAAATTTTTGTTGAATTGAATAAATTTATTATTTTAGTCAGAAGATTTCTAATATGTTAGATATATATGTGTAGTGTACAATAGTGTTACAAGTTATGTCAAAAATCACTCGGAATAAAATATAATAAAATGAAATAAAAACGAGGTAACTTAAAAAATATATCACTTTTAATTTTAACTGTAAATGATTGTTTGCATGTATAAAAATACCAAAATAAAAATGTGAGGCATTACGGGCCTGTTTGTTTCTGCGTTTCAAAAGCGTTTTGATAAAATTTAAATTTTTTTTATTTTTTTATTAATTTTAAATTAATATGTTTTTAGTGTTTTCAAATCATTTTGATGTGCTGATGTCAAAAATAATTTTTAAAAAATAAAAAAACATCATTTGCATGTATTTTGACACAAAAAGCTATTTAAAAAGCAACCGCAACCACACTGCCAAACACACTCTACATCTATTATTAATAAATGTTTTATTAATGTGATACAATGCTTTTTGTAAAAGTATATCGGAATTAAAAAACACAAGTTTAATAACTTTCTAGGCTTGTGTCTCGGATATTAATATATCAAAATTATATAAAAAAACTTAAAAGCTTTAATATGAACGCATATTACAAATACTTTACCAAACACAAAGTAAATCGTCACTAACTTGGCAAATCATAATTATGGTAAAACACATCTTCATTATCACATTACTTCGTCTTCTCCGTGGAAAAAAAAAATTTTGGATTCTAAAAAATATTTAAAATTGGCGTAAAGATACTTACCGCATCATATTAGGTAAATATTCCATCACAAAATAGTTTGTGATAGATGAGTTTTAATGAGAGAGAGAGAGAGAGAGAGAGAGATTTGGGATTTTTCACTTTTTTTTTTCTTTTTGGAACAATTATTTTCCATTTATCCAATTTATTTATATTGCACTGTTAAGGAGAAATGCAAATAACATGAAGATAACTACTGTGTAAAGCTGGATTGAAAGATAAAATGGAATAAACTAAAGTGAAACTTGAAATAGGCCTCATGAGGATTTCAACAATTACTATAAGTTCAAATAAATAAATAAAAAAAGTCCCAACATTGATTTATGAGTAATGATACAAGGACTTTGTCCTGTTTGGGATTGCAATCTAACAAAAATCGGCTAAAATTTAATTTTTTAATTTTTTCAAATTATTTTGATGTACTAATATTAAAGATGTATTTTAAAAAATAAAAATAAATATTATTTTAATATATTTTTAAGTGAAAAGAACTTTAAAAAACAATCATTATCCCAAGCATCCCTTTAAATAACATGCTACACAACCAGGGAAAATTAAATTTTTATTTAAGTTTTTTTAGTGACTTAATTGTGCATAGCATTAGTACTCTAATTTTTATGTACACTTGAAAAATGGTTTTCAGAATAAGTGTGTAAAAAAACCGAAAAATCGATTAAACCGAGAAAACTGGAAAAAAATAACAAAAAAAACTGAATTGTGAAAAGAAACCGCTTAAAATTTTAAAAAAAACTAACCGCTTCGTTTGGTTTTGGTTTTATAAGCCTAAAACCAAAAAAACCAAACTCAAACCGGAAAAAACCCGAGCAAAACTGAGCCAAAACCGAGCCAAACTGAAAAAATCGGGAAAAAACCGAGCCAAACCAGTTTTTATCCTAAAAAACCAAACCAAACCGAAATTGATCTATTTGAATCAGTTTCAGTTTTTTTTTAAATTTTGATTTCATTATTTATTTTTAATAAAAATCAAACCAAACAAAAAAAAATCCTTTTAGAGTTTCTCATGTACCAACAACGAGACGAGACGAGACGACAAAGTTTGTATTTTCAGTTATGAAGTAAGAGGGAAAAAATCAAGGTTGTTAAAATCGCGAGTGGATTCTTAAAATCTTATGATTTTACAAGTCAACATGTATATAACGTGTTAGATCAGGTTAAAACTCGAAATCGGTCAAACTCGGTGAAAATCGAACCGATTTTACGAGTTTGACCGATTTTGACCGAGTTTGACCGATTTCGAGTTTTAACCTGCAAAAGTTAAAAAATTTACTGTCTTCTTGTCTGAGTCCCCTGACACTTCACTACATAGTCTCCACTCCCTAGTCTCCCCTTACCCCGTTGCCCAAATCTCAAATTTTCAATCTTAGCAGACTAACACCAGCATTAGAGGATCTTAAGTATGAGAAAGCTTTATACTATATTTTAGGTCGGGAAGGCATGATCGGAGGATCGAGACCATAGGAAGACAAAGGTAGATGGTGAGGAATCAAAAGAGTAAATAAGAGATAGGAATACTTATATAGAGAGAAATACGGTGTTTTAGACTAACCATTTGTTAACTACAAAGAGAGACGAAAAAGTCTCAGAGAGAACTTGAAATACATGTCTTGCTTAGTAGGATATATGGACATTATTTCTAGGACTTGTTACTAACATAAAAAAGGTGGAAGGTGAGGTGGCATGAGATTAAATTGATGTCATTTTATACGTTTTTATTCTCGTTGTCACAGGTTTACTGTATTGGTCTTTGTTATTTTTTTTTGAAGTTGGTGATATACCTTAAAATGTTGTATCATCTCAATAGTTGCCTGCAGTGTGTTTCAAGACCTGTCCTCTAGAAAATGTTCTGAAATTCTATCAATAAAACACAGTTGTTCAATCTTATTTTTTTCTTTTTGTATTTTTAAGTTATTTAAACCATGTATGAATTTTTATTTGAATTATGTATTTTAAAGTGTTTGGACATTTGTATTATTTATTTCACTTTTATTTTAATTGTGTTATATTACTATTTACTACTTGATTGAAATTGTCAATATATAATTAGTTAAAATATTTTTTTAATAATTTTAAGATTCAAATTTATATTGTATATTTCATATCGTGTTAAAAAAACATTTTTAACGATTTAAAAAAAAAAAATAAACAAAGCCTGCTCGAAAAGCCTCTTAGAGTGCTAAAAAACCCAAAAGGGGCCACAGTACTGTAAGCCCAACCAAAGACCTTTTAAATTACAAATATATATTTACAAACAACCTTTGCTTATATCATAAAATTTCAGTCAACTCGGCCAAAATACATCTTATACACAAAAATGATGAAGAGAAAATTCAAAGATATTGCCTAAGTCACACCATTACATGATGGAGCAGGCATGAGGATTTTCATCACTGAAGATGGCACTAGCTTCTTCATCAACAATGGTGGCATAAGCTGGCTTTTGATAGTAACCAAACTCTTCTTCATTGTAGCCATGCTTGTCGTAGTTGTATGAAGCGGTAGACTTGTTTTCATAGTAAGTAACTATTTCTTTTTCATGCTGCTGCTGATAATAGTACTGTTGGTTGAAGTTATAGGATTCAGGATTGTATGGGTATGGCCATAGCTCAGCTCTTCTTCCTGTCTTCCTCACTGCTTTAAGAACTTTTCTCTGGTCTGCCCATCCCATAACTGTTACTTTTTGCATATACATGTCTATATCGATATCATCCACTCCTGTGAAAATAAAAGAAAACGATGTTTATATATAATCCATCAGTACGTACGTCTCTCACACACAAACACGAGAAAAAAAAATATAAATATTTGAAATGAAAGTAACATATAACGCGACGTACGTACCATCTAGTTTTTGAATAGCCTTCCTTATCATGGTCTCGCAGCCAGCACAATCCATATAGACTTTCATCTCTGTGATCTGAAACATTAGAACAAAGGGTTTATTTTGGTCAGCATGTATATGATTCTAATGCTAATTAAATTAACATCAATAATTTCTTGGCTACAAAATCAACACAGCTTCTAATTGACAAGAACGAGAACGAGAATATATATAGTTTAATGAAGTATATACTATACTAGATTAAATACGAAATGCATGGATACGTACACACACACACACACACAGTTATAGTTAACCCTTTTAATGGTATTGTATGCTAGCTAGAATTTAATTTTGATTTTAGAGATGAGCTAGCTAGAATATTTACTCTTAGCAAGCTTAGCTTAATTACGGTTGTGTGATACTAATAATTATTCGATGCAAGAACACGTTTATAATTGCTGGACTACAAAACCTTAACACAGCCGTTAGATAGGTAGCAAATTAATTAATGACGCATAGCAAGAACATTATAAAACATTTTTCATGTAGAAATTATAAAAGTTATGAACGCATCATGCAAGTGCTAAAAGAAGGAGATAGAGAGCTTGAGAAAGACTTCTTACAGTCATCTTGGGAGCTTAATAGAAATCTTATAAGCTAGCTAGGAGCTCTGGTTGTTTTTAAATGTTGAACTGTATGTATGAGGATATGATGAAGAATGACTTGAGAAGTGGGTGTATATATAGAGCGCAGGAAGCAGCTTACGTTTCATTTTACTCGTTTCTTCTTGGGAGTTAATACAAGGCATAGAACTAGAAGAGGGATAAGATAGAATAAAATATACGAAGTCCCCCACAGACCTTTTCTTTTTTTCTTTTCTTCAAGTTGCTTCTAAGCGACAAAACTTGAACAAAGATTCGGCAGAAAGTGCATAGCAGCTGCTTAGAAGTCAGACAGCTCCATCGATGGCTTTTACAACTTGCTCAGGCCAAACAAAGATACAAGAAATATTCAAGCATATATTACCTTCATATCTCTCACACGTTAGAGGTTCCTTTCAAGTATAGATCAAATTCATTTTGACACGAATTTCAGATCAAAGTTCCCACATATATAAATATACACATCTTGTTAATGAAGTATACCAAAATATTAGTTTCATGTTGGCTATGGAACCTACCACGACGAATATCATATCGTTTAATCAATCAATTCACTATATATCATTCAAGTTTTTACTTGGAATCTTTTTGTCAAAGCGACCGCGTAGGGTATAAAAAATGGATGTGCATAAAAAAGAAGAAGTATGCTGGTACATGGCCGTATTCCAGCGCATTAATGACCCTACCTATCTATATTGCAATTTAAACGTTAACCAAAGCTGGCTTACCCAAATAGTTGGGTAAGGCTAAATGAGTGTATGATTTAGTTTGTTAATTAACACCTTAATTATAGGTCAAATTAAGATCTAGACAAGCAAGCTAACATCTCAATAATTAACTGATCATGTGTTAAGTTAATTAACAATGGTTGATGAAAGAGCGTTGAAGTTGGTGCAAATGGTGGGCAAGTTCCTTGAAAATGACCTCGTTGGAGATTGTTATCAAACCGATGCTGTCTCTGGATCGCGATTTGAGGCCCAGTCCGTCTCAGAACCATTTTTCTTTTCAGTTGACAAATATTATTTGGAGAGACACAAAAGTTTTAATGTCGTAATAATAAAGTATTGCAGTCATAAACTAACTCAGCACTCATCCGTCACCTAGCCACTGCAATTTCTTGGAAACCATCCAACGGTAGTGTCTTGAAGTCTTAGGTCAGCTCTAATCAATTACTTGATTGTGCTTCGTGAGCAAGGTTTGCTTTAATTTTTTGCTTTTTTTTTTTTTTGGTCTTAAAGAACACTTGTGGTAGCTCTAACCCATTTTCTTTTTTCAGGTGATAATTATTTTGAGAGAGAATTTCTTTTTCCATCCTAAGAACTGATGAGGTTATCGTGGATAGGAAAAAATAATAGCAACCTGAAAATCATTACTCGTATATCCAACCAGAAATATATTTAAACTCTTAGGTCTGTTAAAATTATCACTCATTGCAACTTCTAGGCATGTATCCAACATAATCCTTCCATTTATTTTTTTTTTATGACCCAAAGGGGACAGATATGCCATAAAAGTTTACCCCTAGCTCGACGGTCACCTCTAATCCATCACTTGAATTTTATTTAAGGGCAAGCTTTGCTCTAATTATAAGCTTTTCTTCTTGTTTTATTTTCCTAAATAAATAATTATTATGCCCCATATACAATGAAAATTAAGGAACTGGAAAAAGAAATCCCAATTTAGCATATTATAGAACTTAATTAATGATGCTGGATCCCAAAAGTTAATCAAGATACTTTTTGCCATAAGAATTTATTAAGCTCTAATTAGATCAACTCCAAAACGACCAAAAATGGATTTGACAAAAGCAAGAGTGGACATACATGTAGTTCATATCATCCATATAACATATATTGAATTTAAAATGGGTGGGTTTTGGTTTCGTCTAAAAAAAACACCTTTATGACATGGGGTGTTCCATTCTTAATATTTTTTTTATGTATTTTATAGTCATGTATTTATTAGATTTGGGATTATTTTTCCAACATTTTTTAACTTACAATTATTTTTTAGGTTGTATTGGGTTAGTATTTTCAGAACATAATAAATATATATAAAAACGATAAAAACTTGTTTGATTGAAATATAAAAAGTGAATTTAAAGTGAATTTCTATACTTTTAAAATAAAAAATATACAGAGACATGTCTTTATTGTTTTTATCTCTTCTATTTCAAAACAACAACTAAACACATTACCTTAAAGTTATTTCGGACTTTAAGGACTTTAAGATTTCAAGGGGTTATTTTTGTAGTTAGGAATGTTCGTTTTCATCATTAACACTTTAGAACATCGAGGAGAGTATTTTTAATTCTTTCTAATACATTTGATATTGAAGTTATATCTTTAAAATTATCCAAGAAAAAACTTATTTTTAGTTAATGCACAATTTATATCTTTAATTATTCAAGAAAAAACTTAGTGTTAGTTAGTGCACAACTTAGTCTGAGGATCCCCTTTTCTCAAATTAAAAAATATATTAAACTTAATAATTGAATGAATTATTAAGAAGAAATATAAGGAGTGGGAAAAATATTGTAGCACTAAACATAAATTATTATGGATTTTAATAATGAATTGATGATTTTACCCTTCATCAAATCAGCCTAAAAGACAAAACTCGAGGGTAAAATGGTTTTTTCCTAGTGTTGTCATTTTTGTTTTTATTAGGGGTACAATGGCATTTTCCTATTTTTAGAACAGTAAAATACATTTACTATTCTTAAAAGCAAAAAATCAGATAAATAGTCTCTAGGGTTTTCTTTTAAGATTTCACATTTTTTTAGCATTGAATATACTACAATAACCTTAGTTTCAAAATTTAGTTAAGCTTTCTTTGGGGGCATTTTTGTATTTTAAACTGTAATTTTTTTTGTTATTATAAGGTTGATTGAGGGGTAAATTAGTCTTTCTTAATAATTAAGAAATATTAAAAAAAACTTCGTCAGGTGAGTGAGAGAAGCCACATTGCTTCGGCAATGCGTGTGCCGTCATAGAGAGGTTAACAATTTACTTCTTCCTCGTCATTCAATTCCTCACTGCATCTTCTTCCTCATCAACTGACGCGTGTTAGGTTTTAATAGATGAATTATCTCTAAAGCTATTTTTTTCTTTCGCTTTTCTCTCTTAATTTTGTCCATCAAGATCCGCACTTGGCATGTAAAATTTTAGAGCAGTCCTTTTAGTTAGGTATATTTGAATATTAGTTCTTATTTTTTTAATTGTTTAATTTTTATCCTTGGCCTTTTGTAAGTTTTTTTTTTCAATTGTATCCTTCAATCTGGGATTTTTTTTTTTGGGATTTTCAAATTTGGTCTTGACTTATTTCTTCTTTTTTTTTTTCATTTGTTTTTTTACCTCTTTTGTAAACTTTTAATTATTTTCAATTTCATCCTTTAATCAAGATTTTTTTTTAATTTTTTAGATTTGGTCCTCATTCTCTTTTGTGATTTCTTCTTTAATTCTTTTATGAAATTGATTTTTCTTTTCAATTTAGCCTTTCAATTCAAAATTATCCATTCTTTGTTTTTTTTTTTAATATGGTCCCCATTCTTTCAAATGCTAGTTTTTTATTTTGAATCATTTTTTTTTGTGACTGATTTGTTTTTCAATTTCATTATTTGACATTTAATTTATTGAGATTTGTGTTTCATGGTTTTCCCAGGCTTGATATTTCCAGTCAAATAACTCGAGTTACAGGTTCATATTGTTTTTTGTTTACTTATTTTTTTTATCTTATTACTCAATGTTGATTTTTTTTTAGAATAAGCTTCATGGTTTTCTTTGTTTTTTTTTATAGGGTCATCTTGATCTCATGATCTAATCCGAGGGTTTGACGGGTTAACCCAAGTAAGCTCGCACCTTTTTTTAGCTTTTAATTATTGTTTTTTCTTTTGGATCCTTTTGTGTGGTTGATTTTTCTTATTTCATCATTCAATATTTGGTTTATTAGGAATTGATTTTCATTGTTTTTCCATGTATGATGCTTCCGATCAAATGGCTTGTGAAATGAATTTTATGGGTTAACATAGGTTTGCATTGTTTTCTTTTGTGTTTCTTTTTTCATTATTCAATATTAATTTTTCTCATTTGATATTGATTTTTTACTTTCTAATAATATGCTTATTTTTTAAAATTAGTTTTTATTCATATTTGTTTT
>Ga0325404_1007913_pt1 | contig 11027 bp, 3 predicted proteins | sample PopdelMetagenome_18_FD_205664 | JGI IMG/M metagenome (GOLD analysis project Ga0325404, IMG submission 205664) | Populus deltoides microbial communities from Bellville, Georgia, United States - Xylem-Control-R1 | ecosystem: Host-associated > Plants > Phyllosphere > Stem > Wood/Secondary xylem...
AAGCTGTGTCACCTATTGCCACTCTGATAGGAGCACCATTGAGGCCTGCGTTCATATAAAAGAAGAAATCATCAAATTACTTGAGTTTTGAAGGTTTGCGTTGTCATTGCATGCCTAATTGATTGAAGTAAAGAACCGTAAGATCAGATAGGCCAACATGGAGAAAGTAACAAATATAAAGGACTGCCAAGGAAAGCAACAGTCAAGCAAACGAAAAAAGCTGCAACAAACAACGGAAAAGGCAAAACCACAGGACATGAACAACCTCTGGCCCAGCTGAAATAAAAAACTAGCTTGATAACCAAAACAGTACCACACTCCAGAAGCCAGGAAGGAAATGAAGATTCGAAGTTGTGTTTAATTGAGATATGAAGGAAATATGTATATAGCAAGAGCTTGAAAACACAAACATTAACACTTTAAGTAGAATCAATTTTCTTTCTATTCGTTTTTTCCCCTTTTTTTGTCATTACAATATACTGTTAAGATTGATTATACTACCTCTAGTAGTTTGAAAAAAAAATACAAAAATAGTTCAAAGCCACCAAGAGCTAACAACAAGAAGAAAATATGTATGGTCAATGGGAAGATATCTAGGCCAATTAACTTATAATAAACCCAGAACAAAATAAAGCTTTAAGCAATGTCACAACAACAAGACAATGGTCATGGATTTGCATAAAACACCTTCTTTTATCAAGTATAAAATAGAGAGATTTGTGCTGTTATGAAATCTATATTCAAATTAAGGTAAGCTGAGAGAGAGATAGAGAGAAGAAAACGCACCGTATGAATCACAATATGTACTATCGTAGTTGCAGTACTGGATCTCATTGACAGAATCACAACAAGCTGAGTACCATGAAAGCTCAAATCCATATAACAAAATATCATGGACATCTCTATAGGAAATACTGGTCATGTTTTCTGGCATAACAGATCCAGGGGCAGAATAGATCAAATTTATACGGCATAAGTCCGGTACCTTCAGCAAGTCGGCAGCAACCATGACATAGGAGTAACCTTCCGCATTGCGGGAGCTGAACGTAGAATTATAGGCAGTAGAATTTCCATTTTTGCAAGAAGAAGCATCCACTATATAGTCTGGAGGACTCAGTACAGGATTTTCGCAAGTTATAAAAGTTAATCTAAAGGTCATAAAGTCGGTGCGAAGTTTATCGAACCCAAAGTTATATGGAAGATAGTTCCTGTAGCTGATGTAATTATCATATGCGATGAGAGATCGATGAGGGATGGAGAAGCAATCATCCTTCTGAACAGCAGCTTCCACAAGTCGAACCGTGAAGTTACTGTATTCGATCGCCTGAACATAATATTTTACCGTCTTCAAGTATAAAGTTGGACGATTGTTTTCACAAACAAGTTCATAACTTTTGTGGCCGCAGCTTTTGGGATCGGTGTTTAATCGAAAAGGGTAGCTGATATTATGGATGTTGCCACAGGAAGAGGGAGAGCAGTAATTGCTGTTCTTTCTAGCACTGCAGCTATGGTGGATGGCTATGATCTGTAGAAAAAGAAGGGCTGCATATGCACCAAAGAGGTGACTTAATGTTCCACTGAACATCAGGACACCAATCGTTTTGTTACACTTTGGACATGAGTTTTATAGCATATGTTTTAGTAAATTACATGAAGAGCTCCTACCAAATTAAGAAGGCGTGGGCAGCTGCTTTATGGCTTCCAGTTAGGAAAGTCAAGCTAGTCGACATGATTGAGCTTCTAATTGTTTTGGCATGATTTGACTTTACACGAATCTAAAGTAATGAAGATGGCATCTAGATCTGAATTATTGCCGGTTCATTTAAATTACTTTTTGTCATCAAATTTGAACATTGAATTGCAGTCCACAGGGCTTGGCTTTTGGATATGGAAAATCACTGCTCGCGGAAAGCCAAGAGACACACGGTCTGTTGTTCAGAATTAGTAACCTGCCGCCCATGTGGAAGGTGGCAATCTACAGCTAAAAAGATAATGAACTTATCTCTAATTTAAAGTGTGAAAACAGAAGAGAGTGCTTTTTCGAAAGAAGAAGTGATTGTCATTTCAAGGAGCTGATTAATGGAGGAGACTTCAAATTCAAACATCAATGAACTTATCTCTAGCTTGACAAACATCAAGTTGACATAATCTTGAAGTTTCAAGGTTGTCTCAATATTGACTAGCTAGCGATTGTTGACTAGCTAGCGATCGTATGCTTGTTTGTAGTTTAATGGTTTCACACTACCCAATTGCATGCTTATTTACTAAACATGTTTTTCTACTAAAATCATTTGGTTAATCAAAACACAGGATTGTTTTTAAATTATAATTTATATATATATTTTAATTATAACCGCAAAAATTACCGAACGAACAAACACTAAATGATTGCATTTTGAGTTTGTTTATTAGACAAAAATCCTAAATGGGAGAAAATAAAATTGTACTCAGCCCATTCCCCATTGTGTTTCATATATATCCATTTCTACGAGCAAAAGTCGTTGCTTTTTTGGCCTTTGCCACATGCAATATGGTATAAAAGAAGCCAACTTGTCAGCATTGAAATGAGTAATCCGTAGGTAGCTAGTTCTTCGTCCCCAAAATTGTAAATGGAAATACTAGTAGGCCAACTTGTGGGTGGTTCTTACTTCTTAAACGACGTGCATATAATAGTTGTTTTTTTTTTCTGACAGACTTGGCATTCAAAATTCCAAAGCATCCAACTCTCCTGTGGTCACCCGTGATGCGTCTCAAAGTCTCTCTTCCTTTATATATATATATATATATATAGTCGGATTCGATATGTATCATAAAAGTAACGTATAGTTTACTTTATTAAACATAATTTTAAATTAAATTATTGTATTAAACTAAAATTTTATCAGAAAATTTTAAAAATATTTTTTTATGTTAAGGTAAACTTTCAGATGAATCAGTGTTCGGTAAAGGCTTACAATATAGGTCATAATAGACCTATTTTATAAAAATCTTTTTCATACGAAGATGTGACAACTTGTTTTGAATTTTTTTTTTAATTTTACAAGGATCTTTAATGAGTTGTAGTATAATTTTCAAGTATGGTAAAGATTTATTAATGTTCCAAAATCATTTTTTTACAAGGATTTTTTTATTTATCCTAGTTACACAAGGAAAAAAAAACTTTATGAGTTTCATTTTTATTTTTGTTAATTGCAGCCCAAGTTTTGTTTGGACTTAATTAATATTTTTTTTTAGTTAGGATTCAAGATTTTTTTGAATTAAAATTTGAGCTTATTAGTAACGATTTTGAGCTAATTTTTATAAGTGGGTCAATTTAGCCTATAATAATAGATTCATTAGGGTTAATTTATCAAAACTATTTAAACACATAAGATTTAATTTTGATAATCATTAATGAATAATACTTTTTCTCCCCCAATGCCCCCGTTTTTTGAGTGTTGTGTAGGCACTTATTTATATGTATGTGGTTTCGTCCACAATCATGTTGCTCCTCAATTTGTTTTTTGAAAGTTTTGATTTTTTTATATTTTGAAAATTTTTGAAAACAATCAATATTAACATTGACTTTACAAAACAAATCTAATTTTATAAATTAAGCATTTAACATTTAAAATTTAAATTCTTTTAATACGACGTTGAAAATACTAAAAAAGATGCAAATATTTAAAAAAAATACATTTTTTGAGGTTTTAGTTGTTTTTTTTGCTATTTTTGGTTTTTTTTAATTTATAAAAAAACATAGGTAAAAAATTAAGTAGCAACAATAAGTATTTTGAGTGTTACAAGGCCACGATGCCTCACAGCTTATCAGAGCTTATATTTGAGCTAAAGCTGAAGTCCTTGGTGTCATTGGCAAGGTTGCAACGGCTATCACTGGCAAAATCACATTAGGCTTGAAACCATGAAAGCTGAAAACTCATAGGACAAAATATCATGGTCATAGAACATATTGGTTATATTTTCTAGCAAATTAAAAAAGATCCACGCGTAGAATAAATCAAATTTATACGACATAAGTCAGCTCTAACCATGACATAGGAATATTATTAGATGTAGAATTATAATATGCAGAGCCATTTTTGCGAGTAGAAGTATCCTCAACAAAAAATAGAGGATTCAATATTGGATTTGCACAAGTTATGAAAATTAATATAAAAATGCCTATTCATCAGAGTCATTAAACCGACCAAAATTAGATAGAGAGTAATCCTTGTTGTTGAACTTATATTCGATTAAAGAACAACGAGGAATGGAGAAGCAACCATCCTTTCTGAATATCAGCATCAACAACTTGAATTATAAAGTTACTATAACTGATTGCCTCAATATAATATCTTACCTTCTTCAAGTACAAAGTTGGATGGTTGTTTTCACAAGCAAGTTCATATTTTTTTGTGGCTATAGCTTTTGGGATCGGTGTTTAATTGAAAAATATATATTATATTGGGTGCTTTGTAAGCTAGTTAATTACAAATTTTAACTAACATCCATATGATTTCGATTATCATCAAAGTTCAGATAGTTAAGGCATACAAAATTAACATATTACATAAATAAACAAACATATAAGAGTATTTCTATCAACGACCAAATTGATATGAAGAATCGATGCTACAACCATTGGACGGATCTCTTAAACTTGTTGGATTAGCCATATTGATCCTATCATCATTTGATGTCTGCTGTGGAACGAGAAAAGGCTTAGGAGGCATTTGTAGAGATTCAATATCTGCTTGAAGCATCTGTACAACTCTGTGCATCGAGGGACGATCAATAGGCTTCAATTGTATGCACCATAATGCCACTATAATCATCTTTTTTATTGTATTCTTTTCCTGCTCTGTCGCTTGATCTTCAAGTATATCCCTTCCTTCATTAACCTGGTCATAAATCCATGAAGGGAAGTACATCTGACTTGAATGATCTGTCAATGCATTTAGATTTTTCCTTCTCCCAACCATTTCTATCAATAACATCCCAAAACTATAAATATCAGCTTTGTAAGAAACGCCTCCGATACTTTTGTAAAATAACTAAGGAGCCATGTATCCCATCGTTCCTCTAGCCATGGTAAGGGACACAACGCTATTATTAGTCGGATACAATTTTGCAAGTCCAAAATCTGAGACTTTTGGAGTGAAATTTTCATCGAGAAGAATGTTGTGAGGCTTGATGTCAAAATGCAAAATCTGCATGTCACAACCTTCATGTAGATATTCAATGCCACGAGCCACCCCTAGAGATATTTCATATAATATATGGTTGCTTAGCAGTATGCTTCCTTGCCTAGAAAAAATATATTTTTCAAGAGATCCATTAGGCATGAACTCATATATAAGAGCACGCTTCGAGCCCTCAACAGTAAAGCCTATGAGTTGCACCACATTGCAATGGTGAATTCTTCCAATGGTGGCAACTTCATTGATAAAGTCTTGCCCATTAGCTTTTTCTTTGCGCAAAATTTTTACAGCCGCGAAACGACCACTACGAAGCTTTCCTTTGTACACCGAGCCATAACCTCCTTCACCTAACTTGTCATTGAATCCGTGAGTTATCTTCTTAATCTCCGAGTAAGAGTACCTTATAAGCGTGAGATTATGATCATGACTTTGCAAGAATTCTTCTATGTTACCAAACATTGATAAATGCCTTTTTCGCCATTTGTAGACCAATAAGGTTATAAGACATGGAAGCCCACAAAGGAATAATAATGTGTGATATATCCCTGTATATAGACATTATAAGAACATTAATCAATTATGGAAACATATTATTTGTTATTAGATTCCCACGTAATTGTTTTTCTAAATGAAATTATGATTCTTAATTCAAACATGTATCCACGAAAGCATCCAATTTTTTTAAATTTGAAATTCTTGTCACCAAATAAAATTAAACTAAGATTTCATTGATTTTAGGAGAAATTCAAAACATATATATATATATATATATATATATATATATATATATATATATATATATATATATATATATCTGTGTGTGTGAAGTTTTTCTTGCCTATATATGTTGTTTTCAAATTTTGTAATTTTATTCATTATTTTATAAAATATTTCTCTTTATTTGTTATAATAGTCATTAAAATGAGTCCTCAAAATTTAATTCATTTTTTTTCAATTCCATCCTAATCCTCTAATTTTAAACTTAGAGCTCTAATAAACAATGAAATAATTGTATATTTCACACCTCTATTCTTGATATTTTTAATATTATTTTTTTATTCATATAGTCCCTTTATTCTAGATATATTTTAATATGATCCCTTTATTGTGATTTGATCAATACTTCCATTAAATGTCAACGCATGCCAAGAATATAGAATTTTACACCTATACTTTAAAAAATAATAATTAAATAATTATATAAAATCAACAATTGAGAAATATTAGAAAAAAATGAAAATTCAAATAAGTTTGAAAAAAAATTAGATTGAAAAATGAAATTGACAAACCATTAGAAAAAAAAACACCATGGTGTATTCTAAATATTATTTTGTCATAAAAGAGAAAAATAAAATATGTTAATAGTCATTCTTTTTTATTTACATTTTTTATTTTTTAATATTTAATAAATTTTTAAATACTCCATTTCTTTTTTTACTAGATGATTTTCAATTTATTTTTTCTATTTTTAATTGCTATTTTGTTTAGATAAGCAAAAGATAATGGATGAAACCATTGAAGTACCAATACTTAGAGATAATATCACACTTAATGGTTTCGCATCTTAATACATCCACTGTCCATTTTTAGGTTTCAATGAAGGGTTGCAATTTTTTTTTTATTTTAATCTAATATATATTTAATTTGTTTCTAATAGTTTTAGAAATTTGAAGTTTGATTTTTTTCCTAATGTTTCCCATTTGTCATTTGTTTATAATTTGTTTTATCTTTCTTTTATTTTTAGTAAAATTCGAGCTTGAATTTCTATATTTTTTACACTTCTCCATATTTAATGGAAAAATTGACATCGGTTGCAAGAAAAAACATAATTATAATGAGAAAAAAAAAATACTTACCGATGAGCACAGGTAGTGTAATGAGCAAAACTATGAAAATGCTTAGTGCATCCGAAGGGATGGTCTTTGTTATATAAGGATAAGTATAAGGTCCTGCCAAATAAATACATGAAGGGCATGAAAACAAATAGAAACTAAGAAACACAAACAATATTACATAAAGGCAATGCTCTTGACATAGTTGCCTTGGACACAACCCTCCTCTGTAAGCCAACAAAAGTTTCAACAAAATCCTAATTTGAAGAGAGAAACTAAAATTGTAATAATTATAACCTATATATATATATATATAAAATATGATGTATAAACTATATTTTAAATAGATAAGGACTAAAATATAATTATTAAATTCAAAACAACTTCTATCTTGATGCTTTCATATGCTAAACAATGCATGTATAATTATATGAAAATATAGTTTATACATCATATTTTAGCAATAGTAAGATTCTTAATTAAATTATTAAGGTATTTTGAATTGTAATAATTTTAAACTTTTGTATGGTTTTTGTAATAATTTTATGATATTCTAACTAAACTAATATATAATTAAGTATAATTATCTAAATTAACACCAAATATTTAGATTAATAAGACATACATGACCCAAATGAAAGAAAACTTTCACATCCATTTTTTTAAGAGGAAGATTGTAACTTAGCTTAAATAAAACATACATGAACTGATCCTCACCGTTTCTATAAAAGTTGAATTTCAATCGTGGTTTCCCTACAATAACAGAAAAAGGAGCAATGTAAATATGTGAAATATAGTAGGATAAATATATTTCCTTTTCATTAATCACAATTCACAGATAAATTTATCCAGCCATCTTTTAGTTTTTTTTATTAGTAGAATATTAGTATATATTAGTACTCTTTTTAGAAAGTGTTATAATAAGATAAAATAAATTAACTCACTCGAGCTTTGATAATATTGTATCCACTCGCCATCTATATTCACCAAAAAAAAAAAACAAAAGGTATTGTCAGTGTCTAAGATTTTGATATACAAAAAACTAGAGAAATGCATCAAATCCAGTCCGTATATTCTTTTTGCAAAATTGAGCCATAATAAATAAAGACTCCTCACCTGGTAAATACCTGTCTAGCGGCCATACATTGACTACATTTCAAGGAAAAGAAAACATTGCGTCAATGTTCAGAATCTTATAATTCATAAATTCGTAAAAGAAAACATTGCGTCTGTTTTGGTATTCAAATAACATGATAGCTAGAAATACACTTGGAGAGTTTAAAGCAAAATTAAGAAGAAATATTCTCAATCAGCCATGAGTAATTGGGTCAAATTGTAAGACTTTTTTAGTTCAAGGACTAACTTCATTAGGTTTAGTTATTAGTTTTCTAACTTTTCTAAAACAACCTTCATAATTCATCAGGTCTTTCTATTTTAAAGTCATAAACTACTTTTCTTTAAACCTTTGATTTTCTATTCTAATTTCTTATCTCTTTAATTTTGTATAAATTTTACTTAATCTATATATATATATATATATATATATATATAATCTACATCTGTTTGATCATTAGATAATTACTGTTATCCTCCTAAATATTGAAGGAAGACAAAACTTAAATGGTAACAATGACAAAATAAAGTATCTTAGAAAAATTAATCTAAAACAGTTTATTTGGTGATAAAAGCCCTACATAAATTTAAAATTCATTTCATAAGTATTTAGTTGATATAAGCCAACTATTTAAATAATCGAACAAATTTAGAGACCACAATAATTAATAAAATAAGTTTCAATTAAAAAATAATTTAATTCACCAAATAAAAAACAAAGCGATAGAAATAAATAATTAACATAAATACAAGGATAAATTAAAAATTTTATCAATTTTTTTAATTCATTAGCACATTAATTAACAATTACTAAAAGGTATGACTAAATCACTATAGCCACACCTACAAAACAATATTTATTATATTATTGTTTTGTCTTTTGAGTTTTTTATTTTATTTTTTAAATTTTATTATTTAATATTAGGTTATTTTGGAAATTATACTTCATAATTTTCTTTTAATGTTTTGGGGTTATATACTGGTTTTATGAATTTATTTTTATTTTTCTTGATTTCAACTTTATAATTTTTTTTATTTTTTTTATAGGGTTATCTCAATTTCATGATCTAGTCATAAGTTTTGTAGGTTGATTCAGGTTGACTATATTAGTTTTTTTGTTATTTTTTAAATGAATATTTTTTTAATTGGATTTTTTAATTTTTTTAAACTTAAATCGATGTTGTACCCTACTAATAAAAAAAACAATTCCAGCCTTAGAACCATTAAAAAATCATCCTCTGAGCTCATACTCAGAACTTACCTAATATATTCTCTGAGCTCATACCAGCATAATGGGTATTTATTGAGATGGATAGAGTGGATATCCTTAGTTCTTACATGAGTTTACGAAATAGCAAAGTTTCTAAAGATTTCTCTCTTCAATCCACTTTTTTAATGTCTTGAACCTTGTTTAGGTTTTATGTTCAAGAATTTAGATAAATAGAAAAGTTCTTACCAAGATAACTGAGTATACGATTAGTCAGAAAATCTGCAAGGAAAACAAATAAATGGTAAAGAGACTAAGTGACATCGATATTACTCTTTATTGGGGAATATAAAATAATTATGCATGATGCATTTGATGTAAAAAGGTTGAGGAATTGTATATAATATTTTAAATTATCATTACAAGGTGAAAGTCAGTTTTATATAATATATAATTAATTTAAATTATGATAGGGAAAATATTTTTTTTAAAATAATTAATAAGGCTGTAATAAAGAGGTATAAGATTTTAAAATTTGAGAGAGAGACAAATTTGTGTGAGAGAGAGGTTTCATTGCTCATTGGATAATATATGTTAATGTTCCGTGTAGTGGTAATTGAGAATGTTTGAAATCTGCCACACTAACTTGGTGGTGACTGCACTTGTATTTATATACATCTAGTATGTAACGTATTACATGAGAAAGGAAGGTAACATTATACATTATTGTGAGCAAGAGGAAAGGAAGGAATTAGATATGATTGTGCTGTGATTAGGGCTGTGTATATATGGAAAGGCTTTGATTAAGGCTGATGATCTTCAACACCCCCCGCAAGCTGATCGTCGGGTTGGAACCGATGTTAAGCTTGGACCGGAAAAATTGAAAGAGAGCTTTAGGCACACTTTTGGTGAAGATATCAGCTACTTGTAAGTGAGAAGGAACATATTGTGTGCAAAGCTTGTCGGCAAGAACAAGTTCGCGAAGAAAATGATAATCTAACTCAACATGTTTGGTCCTCTTGTGAGAAACAGGGTTGGAGCTTAAGAAAATGGCACTTTTGTTGTCACATAAAAGAAGAGGCCGATGTGGAAGAGAAACTTTCAGATCACGAAGGAGATGTGTGAGCCAAAGCAATTCTGCGGCAGTGAGAGCAAGTGCACGATATTCAGATTCACAACTTGAACGAGACACAGTAGGTTGCTTCTTGGCACTCCAGGAAACCAAATTGTTACCAAGGTAAATAGAATAACCAGAGGTGGAGCGACGAGTGTCAGGACATCCGGCCCAGTCGGCATCAGAATAAGCAACTAAAGTAGTAGGAGTGGCAAAGGGGCGGAAGGTGAGACCAAAATGCAGAGTCCTTTTGACATAACGAAGAATGCGTTTTACTGCAAGAAAGTGGTCATTAGTTGGAGAATGTAAAAACTGACTGACAGAGTTGACAACATGAGCAATGTCAGGACGCGTGATGGTCAAATATTGAAGGGCCCCAACAAGAGATCGATAAAGAGTAGGATCCAAAAACATAGAACCATCAGAAGATAGGTGCTGAGAAATAACCATGGGGGTATGAACAGGCTTGCTATCAAGTAACTGAGCACGAGTGAGAATGTCACGAGCATATTTTAGTTGACTAATAAAGAGACCATCAGTTGTGGATGTAGCTTCAAGACCAAGGAAGTAACTCAGAGAAC
>Ga0325404_1007914_pt1 | contig 11026 bp, 7 predicted proteins | sample PopdelMetagenome_18_FD_205664 | JGI IMG/M metagenome (GOLD analysis project Ga0325404, IMG submission 205664) | Populus deltoides microbial communities from Bellville, Georgia, United States - Xylem-Control-R1 | ecosystem: Host-associated > Plants > Phyllosphere > Stem > Wood/Secondary xylem...
AAGTTATAATCATGAATGCCTGACAACATTTACAAGTATTAACATTATTCGAATAAGATAACTAATGTAATCATGTTAACAATTTATAATCCGATTGGAACCTCCTTTGTGTGTGGTTTCCAGTTGAGTAATAATAAGAGTTTATACTATACTTGTTTGAAATACCATTAGTGGATCCTCTAACCTTGACATTTGTTGTTATCATTGTCCAATCCTTACGTTAATCTTCTATCTCAAGTTCTCATCAACTTCTTCTTCTTCTTAATCTTTATTATTATCATTATTAATAGTATTATTGGTATTATTATTATTATTACTACTACTATTACTACTACTACTACTATTATTATTATTAGTATTACTACTACTACTAGTATTGTTATTGTTATTGTTATTGTTATTGTTGCTTATAATTTATGCAATTAACCTCCCTATGGTTCGACTCCGGTCTTGCCGGGTTATTTATTACTTTGACACTCCTGCACTTGGAAGAAGACATCAATCTTTTGGTCGTGTCACTCCGCATAGGTTTTTTCTTCTTTGTTTTTCCCTTTTTAATTATTTTTTTAATTTAGTTTGTTGATATTAAATTTCTTTCTATTTAGTTATTAAACTTTCATGACATGGATCTTAGGTTTGACGAGTTACCCAATTAATTTAGATTTTTTTTCTTTTTCTTCATTAGTTTTTTTTCTTCATACAAGTTTTTTTTCTTTTAACCCAGTTAGTTTTTTTCTTTTTGCTTTTTTGTCTTTTTTATGCTTTTAACAGTAGACTGCACAGTATAATCCACAGTGAAAAGGCTGATGTCTTTTGTTTGTTTTTGTGTTTTTTTTTTCTTTTTAATTAATTTTTTTCGTTTAATTTAGTTCGTTAATATTAAATTTTTTTTCTATTTAGTTATCAAACTTTCATGACATGGATCCTGGGTTTGACGGGTTTGCCCAGTTAATTCTAGGTTAACCCGTCAATTTTTTTTTCTATCTAGTTATCAAACTTTCATGACACGAATCCAAGGTTTGACGGGTTAACCTGTTTTGAAGGGTTAACTCAATTAATTCAGATTTTTTTCTTTTTCTTCATTAGTTATTTTCTTCATGTTGGTTTTTTTTTCTATGTTTTTTAATTAATCTATTTAATTATCACACTTTTATGATATGATCTTACAGCAAGACCCATATCCAAGACTATTGGGTCAGGTATTGCAGCCAAACACACATAAGCTTGAGTCATGCAAATTTAATGTTATTATTAATATTATAAATATTACTCTTGAGTCAGATATTACAACTACATCCAAGACTCATGGATATAGCTTTGCAGAAAGATTTAATATTTTTAAATCTTAGTTTTTTTAATATTTTTTATGCAAAAAAAAATTAACTTCGGAACATGCGGGTCATCTAATTAATATTACCAATAACTCATCGCGAATTAATCAATATAAATATATAATTTGACATAAAAATCACATGCCCGTTACAAATTAAAAATGATTCTAAAAATAAATGAATAATACATTGGGGTTCGAGATTAACCTTTGCGAGTAACAAGAGTTAGCTGTAACAAGGCTGAAATGGCTGGAAAAAAAAAAAAAAAACAAACGAACAGTGGGGGCAAGTGGTGGTCTTGCGCAAAGAGATCAGCTGGCTTATGGGGCTTCGTCGCATGCACCGGTGGGTCTAGAAGGCACGTGGAATCATGGATCAGTGGCTCTGGGGCTACTCCTCCCCCTCTTGCTTCTTACACCGACGATGTATATCACTGCCTCCTGTACTAAGAGATCGAGGCTTGGTAAGTTCTGATTTGTTTTCTCTATCACTGCTGCTGCTATTTTGTTGGTAATGCTGTTGTTTCTTGTGTTGCTCTGGCGGCTGCTGGTGTGGAAGAGAAAGGTAGTAAGTGGCCGACACTTGTGGAGGAGCTGTTGGTCAGAATCTGGTGTTGGCAGTATGCGTGGGCAGCTTGGAAGAAAAATTGGAGAGACTATTTTTTGCTTTTTGCTTTTCGCTTTTGTTAGCTTGGATTTTCTTTGCAAGAGTGTCTCTTTCATGTAGGTATTGATCCTTTCTATTTATATTGTTTGAAATTTTATGTAGAAAAAGAAAAACTAAACCAAGAAAAAAAAGTATTATTAAAATTTTCTTATATTATTTCCTTTGTGATTATAGATTTCTAATTAATTAATTTTTTTTTAATATGTAGGATCTCTTATCTACAATTTTTTAATTTTGTTTGGTCCCTTATTTGTTTTTTATTTTTTGAACAATCTTATCTTATCATTATATGTTTTTTTGTCCCTTCTTGTTTAGTCCTCTTTTTTAATATTCTTGCCTCCAATTTTACTCCTTAAATTCTCTTTATTATTTTTATTTACCTATCTTATCATACAATAAATAAATAAATAAAATTCATAAAATAACAAAAATTGATTGAACTTCATTCAAAATATATATTGTTTTGAATTTCTTTTTAAAAGAATACATTGAAAAATTGAGAATAAAAAACAGGTTATGAAAAAAATCAATAAGGTACATAAAACTATAATGACTTTAATTTGATTTTTACGTGATTTATTCTTTTTTGTTTTGCCTTTATCGTTTCTTTGTATCAATTGAAAAATAGACCACATAGTGGTGGACCACTAGTCTGCTATTTCCCACTAGTTCAAAAGAAAAAAAGATCACATAACAAAGATTGAGTAAACAAATCTGATAAATTTTCTACATACAAAATGAATTAACCTCCAAACCAAAAGAAATTAAAAAATCTTAAAATTAATGAAAAGAAATTTTCTAATGAATGATGAATGTAATGAACCAATTTTCTATTAAATGACAAACTAAAAAATCATGCATTTTTAGTTTGGATTTTTTTATTAGAAAAGGTGAATTACATGGATGAAAACATTAGTTTTTTTAAATGAAAATATTATATTAGTTGTCTTAATATATAACAATATGGATCTTTACATCATATAACGTGATTAAAGTTTAGAACATCATCACAAATGAACTTAATCGGATATAGATATATTGATACTAGGATTGTAATGGATTCAAAATTTTGAATTCAAATGAAAAACGAAAACATGCAAATGTGATTACAAAATCTTCATTGTGTTAGACATTTACTAATGATTCTATGACCTAAGTAGTGGTGAGCGATTTGCACTTAATTACAAGGAGATCATGGGTTTTTTTTTTTTCAAAGACTGGTTGAAAAAATATTTCATTACAAGAAGAGGCAATAATAATCCTTCACTTTGTAGTGGTAGCCAATTTAACTTTGATTATGTTAGACTTTTTGAGTCTATTTTATATTTGGATGTTCATAGTTAGGCTCTATTGAAATTGAATGAAAAAAAAGAAAAGAAAATGCAAAGTCAAACTGTTAGACAATTTGACATAGTAAAGAGAGATTTTATCTTATTAGAAAGAAAATATCTTTCCACTATCCTTATTTAATAAAGAGAGTTAATTCTCTTAGTTATAATAATTAATTATAACTAAAACTGATCAGTGTTTCATTGTAGCGTGGAATACTGTTTACTGTAAGTGAATTCACTATGGATTGCACGATGCTACACTATAGATGCATTGTGAGTGCTTTCAGTGTGAACTATGAGAGCTTTCACTGTGGATTATACTGTTTGACAGGGGTATGGTTGGGTAGGGGGCAGGGGCGCCAGCCTGGAGGCAAACCCCCTGGGGCTGCTGCCCTCAGGCGCTCGGTCTGCCCGGCCTTGGGGTTGGGGGCAGACCAGGATGACAGGCGTGTTGCCACCTGGTGCGCATGGTCTGCCAAGCCTTGGGTGCTGGGGCAGACCAAGAGCGCACGTGGTGCTTTGGCTGCAACTCCCACAAGATGGCCACCCAAGCGCCGCGTGGTGCTTGATTTCCTTTCTCTTGGGTGCAGTCCAAGAGCCACTTGGCGCTTGGGCTGCCTATACTTTCAGTATATTGTATTAAAAATATTTTTTTTAGTATAATTAATGCTTAGAGTATTAATGGCAAACATATTATTGTTTGTTTTGTTAATATTATTTTTTTAGTATAAGTAATATTAAAATTATATTATTTCTTAATATTTTTTTTAGTATAATTGATAGTTTTGGTATTAAAAATATTATTATTTTCTTAGTCTAATTAATAGTATTGATTTCAAAATTTTTATTATTTGTTCTATTAATATTATTTTTTAGTATAATTAATAGCATTCATCTCTAAAATATTATTATATTTGATGTTATAAATAATATTATTTTTATAATAATTCATATTATTGCTCCTAAAAATATTATTATTTGTATAATAAATATTATTATTTTCATTAAAATTTATAAGAGTGTAAATATTATTATCATCATTAATAAATTTTAAAAAATTGCTATTACTATGAAAAAAACCACATTGAAACATGTTGCACTTGGGTTCCTCTTGAGGGCGGCCAACCTAAGCACCACGTGGCGCTTGACATGCTTCCTCTGTGATGCAGTTCAAGCGCTAGGTGACGATTTGGCTAGGGTACTGCCAGGCAAGGCCCAAGGCTAGCCTTGGGCCTTACAGGGCAGGATCCAAAATAGCATTTAGTGATGGCCGCAGACAAACCAAGCACCACGTGGCTCTTGGGACGCACAGTCCTAGGATGGCAGCACAACGCCACCTGATGCTTGGTCTGCTTCTTCTTGGGTGCAGCCCAAGCGCTACGTGGTGCTTGGGTTGCCTACACTTTTAGTATAATTAAAAGTATTAGTATTAAAAATATTATTATTAGTTTTCTTAATATTGTTTTTTAGTATAATTATTTTTTAGAGTATTAATAGTAAAAATATTATTGTTTGTTTTGTTGATATTATTTTTTTGTATAATTAATATTAAAAGATATTATTTTTTTGGTATAATTGATAGTATTGGTGTTAAAAATATTATTATTATTATTTTAGTCTAATTAATAGTGTTGATCTCAGAACTATTATTATTTGTTCTCTTAATATTATTTTTTTGGTATAATTAATAGTATTAGTCTCTAAAATATTATTATATTTGGTGTTATAAATAATATTATTTTTTTAATAATTCATATTATTGCTACTAAAAATATTATTATTTGTATGATAAATATTATTATTTTCATTAAAATTTATAAGAGTGTAAATATCATTATCATCATTAATAAATTTTAAAAAATTGTTATTACTATGAAACAAACCATGTTGGGACACGTGACGCTTTGATTCCCTCCTAAGAGCGGACAGCCCAAGCGCCATGTGGCGCTTGACATGCTTCCTTTGCGTTGCAGTCGAAGCGCCATATTGCGCTTTGGCTTGGGCATTGCTAGGCATGGCCCAAGGCTAGCCTTGGGACTGGCAGGGCAGGACCCAAAATAGCATTGGGTGCTGGCTGCGGGCAAACTAAGCGCCATGTTGTGCTTGGGTATCTCCACTCTAGGCCGACAGCACAACACCACCTGACGCTTGCTTTGCTTCCTCTTGGGTGTAGCCCAAGCGCCATGTGGTGCTTGGGCTGCCTACAGTTTTAGTATAATTACAAGTATTGATATAAAAATATATTATTATTGGTTTTCTTTATATTCTTTTTTTAGTGTAATTAATTTTTAGAGTATTAATAGTAAAAATATTATTGTTTGGTTTGTTGATATTTTTTTATAGAATTAATATTAAAAGAATTATTATATTTTTTCTTAATATATTTTTTGGTATAATTGATAGTATTGGTGTTAAAAATATTATTATTTTTTAGTCTAATTAATAGTGTTGATCTCAAAACTATTATTATTTGTTCTCTTAATATTATTTTTTTGGTATAATTAATATTAAAATTATTATTATATTTTTTCTTAATATATTTTTTTGGTATAATTAATAGTATTAATCTCAAAAATATTATTATTTTTGGAGTTATAAATAATATTATTTTTATAATAATTAATAATATTAATACTAAAAATATTATGATTTGTATTATAAATATTATTATTTTCAGTAAAATTTATAAGAAGATATTTTATTATAATTAATATTATTAATAAAATAATTGATGAATTTGAAAGAAAATGTTATATCATTTACTAATTTTACTAAATGTATTGTAATAATAATTTTATCAGATTACACTTAATTTTACATTTACTTTCATTTACAAATTATATCAAATTATTAGTTGCAGGATCCAAAAATAAACTTGGGTCCTGCTATGTACACGACCCAAATAACCTTAGGTCATGCAGAACCTGGTCCAAGGCTAACTCAAGGCTAGACTTGGGCTAGGTTGGGTAGGACCCAAAATAGCCTTGGGTTCTAGCTGTAGCAGGACCTAGATATGCTTGGGACCTAGCTTGGCAGGACCCCAATAGGCTTGGGTTTTGCTTCAATTTTTTTTGAAAGTTAAAGGTGAGCCCGCGGTATAGCGCGGTCCACCTAACTAGTTAAAAACTAAGAGAATGCTTCTTTTCTTAATAGCATGAGTTTTTGAGCCCAAACAATAAGTTAAAGAGTTCAATGTGAGAAGAGATCTAACCTTACATAAAAGGTCTTCATCAATATTGATTTTAAAGGATTATTGAAGAGTAGAAAAATTTTTTGACGCGTGTAATCAAAATAAATAGTTGGTTGTTCCTTTATTGACTTGTAAAACAGTTTAGTTTTAATTTTGTTGAATATTTGAGCTTGAAATGTATGTCCAATTAACTTCTTACTTCTGCTATGAATATATGTTTACTTCTGTTATGAATATATGTTATTCTTCATTGATATCAAAACTTGTTGTTAATTGTTTTCGTGTTCATATAAATATTCATGACTATTTGTGATGTACCTTCAATGTGCTTAATTGAAACCTTTTTTTTTGGTGTTAATACTGGATTTTCAAGGCTATAAAATTACTTTAGAAGTATTTTTGTATTTAAATAAAATTTTTATGGTCAGAAAGTACATCTCATTAGCTTTCTAGTGACATAAGATTCGACTTAATCAGAGTTTCGTACTAAAAGTTATGGATTTTTTTGAAGGAATAACATTGTATAAATCAAAATTAGAGTTCTTGATTAATCTGGGATCAATGTTGTTTAAGTTGATCTTTGGGTTACATATTAATATTTATATATTTTGATGATAACATTTAAATAAAATTGGACTAATGATATGCTTGGTTGAAAATAAATTTAAACATGTTTTATATGAAAAACACAGCAACAAGCATGAATAATTGAATGAAGAAATCAATCAATATGTCTAAGATGCAAAGCAAGTAAAGACTTAGTTCATAAGTATTCATTTTAATGCAAATTATATAAAATTTTCCATTTTACTTGATAGCACAAATTAAAATGAATTCACACACTTCACACTGCATGCATTATAAGATTGATATGCATTTAGTCGGTTCAAGATTCATCAGGTTTAAAATTGTTAAATTTAGGTTTTATGTTGAAGCGCTCAACCGCTTGGCTATACCAACTGAATTGGTTAATCGTTTGTTCATCAGAGATGAACACTTGAGAATTTGCAGGAATCGTTTGTCTTGACCAATTGAAGTGATCGACCGTTTCATCTGGTAGAGGACCAACAATAAATAGTTTTTGTTATATATATAAGAGCAAAACAACTTCAAAATTATCAATTCTTAATCATACTCATATTTATGCATTAAAACCTTCATATTCTTGTACAAGAGTATATATTCTCATTTTCATAACACTTAAACACTTTCAAATCCTTTAACTACTATTAAGTGAGCTATATAGATCATATATTCTCAATTTTAAAATCCACCCTATTAAGAGAGTATCTTGTAACTAAAAAATCACACTTGTAAAAACTTGAGAGTTTGGATAAACTTTTGGTATTGGTGAGGTATTGTCACCAAGAAAAAATCTTGAGAATGAGACATCTTCAAGTGGTGTAGAAGCTTGTTATGGATTCATCAAAGATATTGTATCTTTAACTTAAATTAGTAAAAGAGTATAATACTCAAGTACGGTTGGTATTTGAGGTGTGAATGTAGGCTTGCCAAACCACGTTAAAAACCGAGTTTGCAGTCTCTCTTCCCTTACCTATTTTTTTAAGCACTTTAATTATATTGTTCGTGATTGTGTTTATTGTGCTTAATTGTTTTAAATTGTATTATTTGTTAATATTAGTTAAATACCTAATTCACCCCTTCAAGGTGTTATTGTTGTCTTAATCCTAGAACAATAGTTTATAGTAACAATTCAATGTTATGTAATGTGTTTATTACACATCTTTATATATATATGATATAACAAAAAACTTTAGAAATGACCCCACCAATAGCATTATGACACATGGCGTTTGTTTTTCTTCATGAAAAATCAATGCCCAGTAATAGAAAGAAAAGAGTGCTAGAGAGAGCGATGGTCTCTAAGTGTTATTTTTCAAACATATTTATTCCAATTTACTAAAAGTTATTGATAAATTTTTATGATTTTTTAGAGAAATATAAAATTAGTTAATATTTTTCAACATTAAATTTACTTTTTCTTTATGATACTCTTTAGAGTATTAAAAAAATAATTAATTTGAAATAGTAGGAGTGCCCATCCTTTTTGGTTATTTTGTTGATTGTGAGTGTGCTTAATTGTTTTAAATTGCGTTATTTGTTAATATAGTAGAACACCTAATTCACCTCCCTTGGATGTTATTGTTATCTTAATCCTAGAACATTAATTGGTATTAGAGTAAGGTTTTTATTTATATAAGTTTGCTTAGACATTGAGTAGAATGGTAACCACTAGTTTTAATGTTTAAAATGCAGGATCATCAACCTTTAGGTCACTTTTATTTGATGGTAATGACTATGCCTATTGGAAAGTTAGGATGATTATATATCTTCAATCTATTGATTATGATCCATGACTATCTATTGAAAATGGACTCCATAAGCCTACTAAAATTAAAGATGGTATAATTATTCTTAAGGATAGAAGTGAGTATACCGATAGTGATAAAAAGTTGTTATCTATGAATGCTAAAGCTATGGATATTTTGTATTATGCATTAAGTATAAGTGAGTTTAATAGGATTACTTTTTGAAAAAAAAAATGCTAAGGACATATGGTATGCTTTAGAATTTGCTAGGTTAGTAGAGCAATCAGAGTGAGTTTGGAAATCAACAAAAGAAGAATTAGAAATAATTAATGTTGGTACAGGGTAGGATGAAAGATAATTGAAAATAAGGACTGTAATCACTGCTAGGAAAAGGGAAAACTTGATCTCACCACTATGTGAGTATGTCGATGTGTTTGCTTGGTCTTACACAAAGATGCCTGATTTAGATACTAACATTGTAGTATATATGGTACCATTAAGGAAGTATACATGTGAAACATAAATTATGAAGAACTCGTCTAGATATGGTGCTCAAGGTGAAAGTCGATATACCCATAATGGGTATCTAATATAGTAGTAGTTCCTAAGAAAGGTGATAAAATCAGAGATGTGTAGATTACAGGGATTTAAACAAAAGCAAGACTAAAAGACGACTTTCCTTTGCTATATATCAATGTCTTGATTGATAATGCGACATGAAGTTCAACGTACTCCTTCATGGATGGTTTCTCTAGGTATAACCATCGAAGATAACATTCGTTACTCCGCGGGGAACCTTTTGCTACAAGGTGATGTTATTCGGACTGAAAATATTAGGGCAACTTATCAAAAGATAATGGTAACTTTGTTTCATGACATGATGCATAAAGAAATTGAAGTGTATATGGACATCATGATTGCTAAATCCAAAAAAAAAGAAAACCATTGTCAGAATTTGAGAAAGCTATTTGAAAAGTTGAGAAGGTATTAATTGAAGCTTAACCCTGTACAATGCTAATTTGGGGCGAAATCTGAAAAGCTGCTAGGATTTATGGTGAGTAGCCAAAGTATTGAAGTCGACCCTGATAAAGTAAAAGCAAGTCAGGCAATGTCAGCTCTTAAAACATGAAAAGAAGTAAGAGGGTTCTTAGGTCGTTTGAATACATTGCTTTGTTTATATCTCAAATGATAGCAACTTGTGAGCCAATCTTCAGACTCATTTGAAAAAAAAATCATAGGTTATAAAACAAGGAATGCCAAGAAACCTTTGATAAAATCAAGCAGTATTTGCAAAATCTACATTTGTTGATGCCTCCCATGCTTGGCAAACTATTGATTCTATATCCAACAACAACAAAAAAAGTAATGGGATGTGTACTCGGGCAACATGATGAGTTTGGTAGAAAAAAGAGAGCAATCTATTATTTGAGTAAGAAGTTCACAGATTGCAAATCCAGATATACAATGGTAGATAAGCTTTGTTGTGCACTTGTATGAGCTGCAAAATGACTTCGACAGTACATGTTGTATTACACTATATGACTGATTTTAAAACTGGATCCTATTAGATATATTTTTGAAAAACCTTATTTATCAAGCAGAATAGCAAGATGACAGGTGTTATTGGCTGAGTATGATATAGTGTACATGACAAGAAAAGTCGTGAAAGGAAGTGCTATCAATGGTCATTTGGTAGACAATGCAATTGAAGATTATGAGCTTTTGAATTTTTATTTCCTAGATAAAGATGTACTTGTAGTAGAAAAAGAAAAAGAACCAGACTAGTGGACAATATATTTTAACGAAGCAATAAATGTATATAGCAATGAAGCAGGAGTAGTGATTTTCTCCTAATAGAAAGCAATATCCTATTTCGATCAAATTGCAGTTTAAGTACACCAATAATATGACCAAGTATGAAGCTTACATCTTCGAATTAAAAGCTGTATTAGAATTGAAGATAAAGAAACTTGATGTCTATGAAGACTCAATGCTGATAATCTACCATATGAAAGGAGAATGATAGAATAAAAGATGTGAAGTTGAGGCCATATCAAGAATATTTGTCCAAACCAGTAAAATAATTTGACGAGATAGAATTCACTAATATGGGAGAGACCAAAACCAATTTGCTGATACTTTGGTCACTTTATCTTTCATGGCCAAAATTGATTATGC
>Ga0325404_1007918_pt1 | contig 11025 bp, 8 predicted proteins | sample PopdelMetagenome_18_FD_205664 | JGI IMG/M metagenome (GOLD analysis project Ga0325404, IMG submission 205664) | Populus deltoides microbial communities from Bellville, Georgia, United States - Xylem-Control-R1 | ecosystem: Host-associated > Plants > Phyllosphere > Stem > Wood/Secondary xylem...
ATAACTATTGAACTACTACTTCTAAAGAATGAAAAGAGCATGATTTTTGGGTTTGTAGAGGAGAGAATGTGTGTTTATTCTCTGCTGGCTGCTGCCTCCTTCTGCTCTCCCTCTTTTCTGCTGGCTGTTGCCTCCTTCTCTCTTTCTTTTTATATGCTAAGAAACCCTAGTCTCTATTTTACAAAATAGTCCTTCCTTGAGTTGGCAGTTTACATTTAAGTACTTCAATAACTATTTTTCCTAAAAGGAGAAATAGTCTTGCATGAAATCTTCAAGCTCTGACTTAGAGGAGCTAAATTGCTGATATAAAAACTTGGATGTCGGTTTAGATGCTTCGGAATGTAGTTTGGACTTGTTTCTTCACGAAACCTGTTTGCTGGCAGAATTCAGTTGTCATCTTTGAAAAATCATATCTCCCTCATATGACATCTTTTTTGGCTGAAATTTGGAGCGTTGATAGGTCTTTAAGTCAGGAATCCAATACAATTGAGTTTGCATCAATTGGACTTCTGTAGCTCTAGATATTAAATTTTTAATGGTCAAAGGTCAACACTGGCAGAATGTGAGATTTGACTTTGCAGGATGTGATTTCCATGATCTTTCTCTTTTTATTTTTCTTGCATTACATTTCCAGAAAGGTATGGATGTTAGCTTTTTAGTGCCACTGGAATCACTTCATTTCGATCTCTAGAACTCACGCTCTGCATAAAACATCGACTGAACGTCAAATCTGCCAATTACCTCCAATTTACTCCTTTTTGCATCTTTCATCCAAAAGTGCCTTCAAAACATAAAAAAAAAGAATATCAATGCATTTTATATATAAAACATAGGCAAAACACTAGTTAAATGTGGGTGAAACTATCAAATAATATGGTTGCATCAATTGTTTAGGTTAGGGAGGCTAAGAAATGAAACTTATCTACATTTTTATTATCATCAATATTATCAAATTTTTTTTTCTTTGCAAATTATATACTATCCCTTTTCCTTAGTTGTTACCTTTAACAAAAGAACATAAATAATGTAATAATCCAATGTGCAACCCACAATCATATGTTAAAGTGTGTGTGTGTGTGAAAATAAAGGCTTAAGAATACTTGTTAAATGAGTATACGAGTAGAATCAAGTGATAACAATGCGAGAGTTTGTAAACCTAAATATTTCAAGAAGTATTCTGATAGACCTTGAGAAGAATATTTACTAAGATGCGTCTCAAGGGTCAATAAAATTCCACCTTACTCTGCCATCCTAATAACAGTTTTGTCAAATGGTTTTAATAATAGTAAAAAACAGTTAGTAAGTTTGTTTTTTTTTTAACGTCAACTATTATCCTCTCCCCCCTACAAAAACGAGACATTGTCCTCAATGTCTTAAGGTAGAAAGATAGTGTATAGAAGACATCACCTGAAAAAACAAACACTGACAAACTTGAAACACACTTAAACAGATATAAAAAATAACAAAGAAAAATAATATGTTATTAATAAAACCAAAAGACACAAAGTTTCACAAACGAAGGCTCAAATCTAATCTAAGCTTTTTACGGCTTTCCATAGTTGACCAATTTATAGGACTTATGGAGGGATCAATTACAGGAATGAAAGATTGTAGTTGGTCAATCAATTGTTCAGCAGTAGCAGCAAAGATTATGATTTATCGTGCCGAAGACGTTAGAAATTTCTGTTCCACAGCTTGACCAAGAAAAGACAACAAATTATCATAAAAACCATTAACATTTAACAAAGCTATAGGTTTATGGTGAATGTGCAATTGGGTCTAAGAGGAAACATGAAAGATCTCTTCCAATGCTCCCAGACCATCTGGTAAGGCAATGAAGGCGTCAGCATGGTTAAACATTGCATTTATTCAATCAGACATTGTGGAGAGTTGTAGTTCCTCTCCAATTGTTTTTCTAATGATGTCCCTTTTTGCTAAAGCTTTGGGGACGACCCCCAAAACTTGAGTGCCTCCTAAAAATGCTGTTGTTGATACACTCCCCCATTAACCCAAGGCTGCCTCCCCCATATACTTAATGAATCGTTCTCTCATCTAGTACATGACTAAGATGATTTGCTGATTCTAAAAACTCGTTTTCTTTTCCAGAACTGAATCCACTGAAAACACAAATATTTCTTATTTGATGACTTGAGGAAACTGTCATTTCCACACACTTCTATATCTGTTGAATGTATGGGTTGAGTAGAAATAAAGGGAAGGAAGAGAAGATTCTATAGATGAGAAATTAAAAATGCAATCATGCCACCTATATGTAGGCCAACTAGAGTCTCACACTCTCTCTCTTTTTATTTTTGGTCAAAACATGTGTATGTACAGGTAGTTGTGATTGTGGCTCACATCTTCCCTTGGTTTTATGTCCAAGAACGGCTTAAACGCCCTTTATGGGTCAGGGATAAGCTTTTCATCAAGTTTTCTTAAAAATTGACAAACAAGGTCTTTTTTAGTAAGATTCCCAAGACTAAGTCGATCATGTTCTTTATGAAAATGGAGCAAAAAATCATGAATTTCACGATGTACATCTCCACTAGGATGCATCTCAAGAGTTAATAGAAGATTATCTAAAGACTCCTTACTCAGGCCATCCTTAATGAATTGTATTTTATCTTCACGATTTATAGATACCATTCCTAAAGAACGACATTGTGCATCACAAGTCCATCTGGCACATCGGTGATACATTTTCAGTTGTTTTGCACGACGTTTCTTTGCAAAAGTGTTTTTACCTGTCCTAGGCATGTATGAAAAAAAGAATTGGAAGACTCACCTGATAATCGGACCTTTGCTTCAATCATCCACCAAATATCTTTAGGAATTCCATGGTTCATTAACAACCTTAATCTTTCACACCTAGCACGGTAAATTTTTGCAATCGCATTTTGAGGTAAAGCAAGAAAATACTTTTTTAATTTTTCAAAAGTGGTGTCCATTTGTTTTTAGATGAGAAATGGAAAAGAGATGCAAAGAAAAGAGAAGGAACAAGGAATTGAACAAATATATACACAAATATCAGTTATCATGGGAAACTGAAAGAACCGACTTAAGAGTCACAGAGTACCGTTATCCGCCATTTGACAGGGGTGAGAGAGACTAGCAAAACAAGAGTAAAAAAGAAACACAAAAACAATGTGAGAAAAAAAATAAATAAAAATAATCAATCTTTATATACTGGATCATTTCAATAGGAAAATTATCAAAGTAAGCTTTAATCCGATGTTCATTTACCTTTAAAATATTGTCATTCTTTGGATTCTCAATATCAAATGCCCCATAATGATACACATGTTTCACAATAAATGGACCGCTCCATCTTGATCTTAGCTTCCATTAAATAAATGGAGTCGAGAATTATAAAGCAAAACTTTTTGACTAACATCAAATTTTTTTCTCAAGATTCTCTTGTCATGAAACTCTTTGTTTCTTGCTTTATGAATTTTTGAATTCTCATATGTATCATTTCTTATTTCCTCAAGCTCATTTATTTATAACTTACACAGCTGGCTAGCATCATCAATGTTTGAATTGAAAGCTTTGATAGCCCAATAAGCTTTATGTTCAAGTTCCACAAGCAAGTGATAAGATTTTCCATAAACCAGCCTTTAAGGTGACATACTTAATGATGTGTTCAAAGTAGTTTAATAAGCCCAAAGTGCATCATTAAGTTTTAAAGACCAATCCTTCCGATTAGGGTTCACTATTTTTTCCAAGATTTGTTTGATCTCCCTATTAGTAAGTTGTACTTGTCCACTTGTCTGAGGGTGATAAGGGGTGGCAACTTTGTGTGTGATTCCATATTTCTTCATTAAAGACTCAAATGACTTGTTGCAGAAATGTGATCCACCATTACTTATCATAACTCGAGGGATTCCAAACCGACTCAAAATATTTTATTTCAAAAACTTGATCATGGGAATTATAATCCATCTTGTAAAGTTAAATCTAATATGCAAGAGGATTCAGATGGTCCAATGACAAGAGCGAGAGCGAAACAACTACAAAGGGCCTTGACAAGTCAAATTGGAATGATTAAAGCTGGGTCGGAGTTAAAATTAGCAATCAGTTTGAAATTGGTTCAAGAGTGCTTATTTGCCTACAATTGAAACTTAAAGATGGGAAAAGCCTTTAATGGTTCTTTTGATGCTAGGCTACTTGAATTTGGGTTGATATGCAAATAAGTGAAGGAATTTATGCTGTTTACGGTCAGAACAGTATATGAATTTGAACCCGAATTTGAAGTCATCCATTGCATGTGAAAACAAGACTAATCTAGGTGGATTTCAAGTTCAGAATGTGTTCTTTCTAAATTGTCCAACCATGATTGCATTAGACTTTTGTGCAAGAAGTTATAGCTGTTTTAAATTTGGTCTGCTTATGTTTCAGAATGGTCAAAAAAACGTGTGCTAGTTAATATGTCTAGGTTAGTTAGTCAAAGTCTGTTTTTTAGGCTTGCCTTCTGCCATGTTGAATTTTTCCTAACTTTGGAGGGATGTTCCAATTATAAATATAGTATCAGAATATGAATAAGGGACTTTTTGCCAAGATTTGAAAACTTAATTCATAAAATTAAGAGTTGTTCTTCCAAATTGATTTTGTGAAGAACCCTACCTGACTTATCACTTTTCAATCACAAAGAGTGGGGCGTCGAAATCCTAGATTGATCTTTGTAGCGTCCAGATCGACTTATCAAAGTATCATTCTAGTCTATCCTCCATATTATTTACCTTGAAATTACTATAATCCAGCCTAAACACCAAAAGAAAGACAACATAACCAGACCCATCCTTCATCCATTTTCGTCAGATTCATTGTTGCTGATTTTCTAATCCTTCACGACACATCACTTGATCACAATTTTATGATCATTGTTTCGACTTGGAGTTGCCTCTATCCATTTTGAAACATAATCCACTGCGACTAATATGTACACAAAACCAAATGATAGAGGAAATGGACCCATGAAATCTATACCTCAACAGTCAAATATTTCAATGACAAGAATAAGATTTAAAGGCAACATGTGATGTTTTGAAATAGATCATAACTTTTGACAATTTGTCATTCCTAATAATGAGGTAAGTAATGTCATTAAATTTTGTCATTCTGAGACATATGAGGGGTCATTTCTCATTAAATAAGACGACTGCAAAAATCTTACAATGTGGATTTTATTGGCCCACCATGTTCAAGGACATGCATGCATTTTGCAAAACTTGTGAAAATTGTCAAAAAGTTCTACTTTATAATTCTCCACTCCATTTATTTCCTGGAAAGCTAAAATCAAGATGGAGTGATCCATTTATTGTGAAACAAGTGTATCCATAGGGGGCCTGTGATATCGAGAATCCAAAGAATGACAATGTTTTCAAGGTAAATGGACATCGTTTGAAAGCTTACTTTGATAAGTTTCCTAGTGAAAATGAATCCATTGGTTTGAATGATCCTGTATATAAAGGTTGATTATTTTGTTTTCCTCACATTGTTTTTATGCTTCTTTTTATTATGACTCTTGTTTTGCTAGTATTTCTCCAACCCTGGTCAAATGGCAGATACCGGTACTTCGTAACTCTTAAGTCGGTTCTTTCAATTTCCCATGATAACCGATATCTATTTATATATTTGTTCAATTCCTTGTTCTTTCTCTTTTCTTTGCATCTCTTTTCCACTTCTCATCTAAAAAATGGACACCACTCTTGAAAAATTCAAAAATTATTTTCCCACTTTGCCTCCAAATGCGATTGCAAAAATTTACCGTGCTAGGTGTGAAAAATTGACTGTAATATCCCACATCGATGGGTGAAGGTTTGGTAGTTGGCCTTATTAGTAGTGCTGGTTGCTAACATGTTGTACGCGTTTTGGGGTGTCAGGCTCAGAAGTGGGCTTGCGCCACCAAGAACAAAACCGTGAGAGCAGTAAAGCTGAAAGCGGACAATATACAGCATGTTGGGTCGGGCTGTTACATTTGGTATCAACGAGATTAGTCTCGTTGGAAAGCTAAGACATGAGGCTACAAGTTCTATAAATTAAGGAGAACCCAGTTCTGCCTCGAAGACGATCAAAATTGTTCATCAACAAACACTTGGACTGTTACTGTCTCGTTTTTGAACTGTTATTCCTCATATTTTTAACTATATCTGGAGTTATAGAACTCAAATCTATAATTTAACATCCAAGCATCAATTCATAATTGACTTTAAAACAACTTATAAGACCATGTTTAGAATATCTTACCCGGTACGAATCAAGGTCTCGATTCCTCCTTTTCTTTTTAATGACAGCCAGCCCTCACCTCTTCTCTTCTTGTTCAATTTTCTAGTTAATTCCTTGCCCACCAGTGTTTATTCTACCTGTAACCCTTAATCTTGGACGGGTTCTTGAAATTTGGTGTTTCTCTCTTGATCTGTAAAAATAGATACCAAAACTCCCTCTCTTCTTTCTTCATGATAGTTGCTGATTTGTTTTTGGTAAGAAGAGGAGTATTTATGCTTTATAATTATTCTTATTTGCATTTAGACCCTATTTTCTTTAAGTGTATTTGTTTTTCCCCCATTTCATTTTAGTTTAGTTTATTTTCTTTAATTTAATCCAGCCTTAATTTTCTCGGGATTTACATTGAGGTTTTTAATGAATCATGGAATTCATGAAGATATTCACTGGCTAATTGAAGGAAAGGTCCGATAATCAGGTGAGTCCTCCGATTGTTTCATTTCATACATGCCTGGAACAGGTAAAAGCACTTTTATAAAGAAATATCGTGCAAAACGACTGAAAGTTTGTCATCGATGTGCTAGATGGACTTATAATGTACAATGTCATTCTTTAGGAATGGTATCTATAAACCGTGAAGATAAAATACAATTCATTAAGAATGGCCTGAGTAAGGAATCTTTAGATAATCTTCTATTAACTCTTGAGACGCATCCTAGTGGAGATGTGCATCGTGCAATTCATGATTTATAGCTCCATTTTCATAAAGAACATGATCGACTTAGTCTTGGGAATTTGATTAAAAAGATTTGCCAGATTTTAAGAAAACTGGATGGGAAGCCTATCCCCGACCCATGGAGGGCGTTTAAGTTGTTCTTAGACGTAAAACCAAGGGAAGATGTGAGCCACAATCACAACTATTTGTGCATATACATGTTTTGTAATAACTTGTGTCTTTTGGTTTTAGCTTAATATTTTTTTTGTTATTTCTTATTTTTGTTGAAGTATGTTTAAAGTTCGTAAATAGTCACTGTTTCAGATGATGTTTTCTATACTCTATCTTTCTACCTTAGAATAGTGAGGACATTGTTTCGTTTTGGTTGGGGGGGAGAAGGTAGTCGTTGACAATAAAAAAAACTTACTAATTAATTGTTTTTGCTATTATTAAAAGCATTTGACAAAACTGTTGTTATTAGGATGGTAGAGTAAGGGAGAATTTTATTGACTCTTGAGACGCATCTTGGTAAACATTTTCCAATGGTTATTTGCAATATTCTTATCAAGGTTTATCAGAATACTTCTTGAAATATTCAGGTTTACAAACTCTCGCATTGTTATCATTTGATTTTGCTCATATACTCATTTAACAAGTATTCTTAAACCTTCATTTTCACATATACACTTTAACATATGATTGTGGGTTGCACATTAGATTATTATATTATTTATGTTCTTTTTGTTAAAGGTAACAACTAAGGGAAATTGATAGTATATAATTTGCAAAAAAAAAATTGATAATATTGATGATAATAAAAACGTAAATAAGTTTGGTTTCGTAGCCTCCCTAACCTAAGCAATTAAGCCCGAAGGGGTGTTTTAACACCTAATACCCTAAAGTCAACTAACTTGGGAGCTATTGGCCCAATTCTTGTTACATAGGTTAAGGAGAAAAGCTTAAGGGAATCAAACATTGCACTATCTACGTATCAGTATTTGGAACCCGAGTTACTAAGCTCATAGGGGTGTCTCAACACCTAATGCCCTAAAACCAACTGGTCTGGGAGTCATTAGTTGAAAGCTCGTTACATGGGTTAAAGATGCGTTGTGTTTTAAGTTATATGTATATATATTAAAACAAAGAAAAAAAAAAGATAATAATCCCAACCCAAGAAAGTTAACCTTAAAAAAACATTAGAACAGAATATTAAATTCCCTAACTTTAATTACAAGTCTGATAATATAAGATATCTTTAATTTATGGTAAATGCTCATTTCAAATGCAGGCATGTTTCATAATTTAAAGGATTGATTGATTTGTTTAACTATTGAAATTAAAAAGACAAAGAGAGGGCTAGGCTTGGAGAAGAAATGGTGGTTCAATTCAAACTGGAACACCTTTCGGTTATTGGATCATAACTAGAGCTGTAGAACTTGTATTTAAGTCTGGTTTATATGGATGGAAAGCTATGATATAGGCTTAAAACTTTCATGAGAGTCCAAGATTCAAAAGAACCATTTTCAAGTTCAAATTGTAACAACAACGAAGAAGTCAGAATCTGTCTTGCAGCCCAGACACTTTTCAATGTTCAGTCCATATCTTGAGTTCTAGAAGTCCAAATGTGCCGATTCTTGTTATGTTGGAAAGCTGAGACAATTTCCTAGAACTTTCATGAAGACTATCTGTTCAAATTCTGATGTTAGTAATGACATTTTGTTTAGACAAGAAGATAAGGATTGTCACCAAGTCAAGATGTGGCCACCCACTCAACAATTAGTCATCAAATCAATAGTTCTGATTTTCGGCCTATAAAAGGAAAATAGCCTCTAGAAACACTTGTATAAATTTGAGCATAATCCAACGGTCAGATCAAGAGTTATGGACCTTTTAACCTGGTACTTTGGTCTGGTGGATCATTTGGCCTGAAAAGATGTTGTTGGCGTGCCTGAAAAGATGTTGTTGGCGTCAAGTAGCGATTTATTTGCAATGCGAAGAAAACATCCTCTAGAAACTCCTATAAAACTTTGATGATGATCCAACGGTGGACCTTTTGAGCCAATACTTTGGTGTGGCTGGTGCTCTAGTTCGACAAGACGTAGTCATCGTCGAGTAGCGATTTCATTGCACGCCAAGGAAAACAGCCTCCAGAAACTCCTATAAAAATTTGAGCATGATCCAACTATCGGATCAAGTGTTATGGACCTTTTGAGCCAGTACTCGGGTCTGGTAGGCGGTTTGGCCTTACCAGACGCCGACAGCATCGATTATGGATCTCATTGCGACGCCAAGGAAAATTGCCTCCGGAAACTCCTATAAAGATTTGAGAGTGATGCAACGGTCGGATCAAGAGTTATGGAACTGTGGAGCTGTTACTCTGGTCTGGTAGATAGTCTGGCCCGACCAGACATCGTAGGCGTCGATTAGCAATGTCATTGCGACGCCATGGAAAACAGCCTCCACAAACTCCTGTGAAAATTTAAGCATGATCCAACGGTTGGATCAAGAGTTCTGGGCCAGTTGATAGGTACTTTGGCTTGGTCGGTGGTCTGGCCCGACCAGCCATCATCGACGTCGATTAGCAATCTCTTTGCGACGCCAAAGAAAACTACCTCCGCAAACTCAAGTAATAGTTTGAGCACAATCCAACGGTTGGATCAAAACTACCAGACCAAACGTTGTCATGCATTGCGTAGCGAATTCTCAATGCCAAGGAAAACAGCTTCTGTAAACTCCTGTAAAAATTTGAGCATGATCAAACGGTCGGATTAAGAGTTTTGTACCCTCTGAGTTGGTACTCTGGTCTGGTAGGTGGTCTGGCCCGACCAGTTGTTGTAGTCGTCGACAAGCAATTTCATTGTGATGCCAAGAAAGACAACCTTCGAAAACTCCTATAAAAATTTGAGCATAATCCAACAGTCGGATCAAGAGTTATGGACCTTTCGAGCAGATACTCTGGTGTGGTCAGTTCTCTAGACCGACTAGACGCTATCACCGACCAGATGCTATTGTCGTCGAGTAGTGATTTCATTGCCTCCCTAAGGAAAACATCCTCTAGAAACTCCTATAAATATTTGAGCACGATCCAATGGTCGAATCAACAGTTATGGACCCTTTGAGGTGATACTCTAGTCTAGTCGGTGATTTGGCCCGACAAGACACCATTTGAGCCGGTACTCTGGTTTGGTCGGCGGTCTGGCCCGACCAAACGCAATGGGCGTCGAGTTTCAATTTCTTTGCGACTCCAAGGAAGACAACCTCCAGAAACTCCTATAAATATTTGAACACAATTCCATGGTCGAATCAACAGTTGTGGACCCTTTGATTGGTACTCCGGTCTGGTTGGTGGGATGGACCTACGAGACGTCATCGACGTCGAGTAGCGATTTCATTGTGACTCCAAGGAAAACATTCTCTGGAAACTCCTATAAAATTTTGACCACGATCTAACGATCAGATCAAGAGTTAAGGACCTGTTGAGCCAGTACTCTGGTCTGGTCGGTGGTATGGCCCGACCATACATTGTTGGATCGCGTATCAACTCTTTACAAAGCCAAGGAAAACAGCCTCTGTAAACTCCTATAAAAATTTAAGCACGATCCAACGATTAGATCAAGAGTTATGGATCTTTTAAGTAGGTACTCTAGTCTGGTCGATGGTCTGGCCTGACCAAACGCTATTATTGTCAAGTAGTGATTTCATTGCTACACCAAGAAAAACAGCATTTGCAAACTCTTATAAATATTTGAGCACGATCCAAAGATTGGATCAAGAGTTATGGACCTTTTGAGCCGATATTCGGGTCTAGTCAGCGATTTGGTCCTACTAGACATCGTCGGTGACACGATCAAAAAGTTGATGTCTTATCCCAAGTGCAGGAGTGTCAAAGTAATAGATAACTCGGCAAGACCAGGGTCGAACCACATGGAGGTCAACTATATAAATTATAAATAATAATAATAATAATAATAATAATAATAATAATAATAATAATAATAATAATAAAGAGTTAAATAGAATTGTGAGATGTGATATTAATGTAAGGATAAAAACAAAGATAAAACAATTGTCAAGTTTAGAGGATCCAT
>Ga0325404_1007920_pt1 | contig 11023 bp, 5 predicted proteins | sample PopdelMetagenome_18_FD_205664 | JGI IMG/M metagenome (GOLD analysis project Ga0325404, IMG submission 205664) | Populus deltoides microbial communities from Bellville, Georgia, United States - Xylem-Control-R1 | ecosystem: Host-associated > Plants > Phyllosphere > Stem > Wood/Secondary xylem...
AAAAAAAAAAAAAACCCTTCAATCTTTTACTGGGGGTTAAACACTTTGCACTCTGGATAATGACGTCATTTCCCTTCAATACACAAAACAAATGGCCTTTCTACGGGGCAAAATGAACTCTTTCGGTAATTTTATTTGGTATTATGAAATTAATTGGGCGTATAATGATTTATTAATTTTTTTCATAGTTCAATGATTTAAAAAGTAAACAAAAAATTAAAGGATAAGAGGGGCTTTTGTGTAGTTTTATTTAATAAAAATAGTAAAATTACTTCATTGCCTTTCAAGTAAAAAAAATTAAATAAAAGGTCAAGGAGTATTTTGATATTTTTATCATGTTTTTTATGTTATAATCTATTTGAATTAAGAGCAAATAATTCTTTTAAGAAATAAAAATGATAACAAAAAAAAAAGTGGTTGGCACGTGTTTCAAGTGGACACCACCTGTGTCTTTTAAAGATGTGTGCGGCGTGTCTCGGTGGCCAAAAAGATCCAACACCTATGTCTTCTAAAGCGTCTAGTGACAGTGCATATAATAGGACGATGCATGTAGTGCAATTCATTGCGGTCCGGTGGCAGTGAGATTTTTCTCTCCTCCCCTCAAAATTTAGAGTTGTCTTTCTATTTATTTTTTCTTTCAATTGTGGTCCTTTTTTGTTGATTGGTCTTTGTTTTGTATTTTTTTTTATTTTTTTTCTTTCAATTTTATCCATTTTCATTTGATTTGATTTTATTTATTGTATTAAATATGGTATTCATTCTTTTGATTGTTGTTTCTCAATTCTTTTCTTGATTTGTTTTTTTTTTTTTTATCAATTTTATCCCTCAACATTTTATTTCATTTATTTATTTTATCCAATTTTTATCCTTATTCTTTTAATTGCTTTTTTTTTTAAATTTTTTTAAAAAATTTCCCATCAACATTTTATTTCATTTTTTTCTAATCCAATTTTAGTTCTCATTCTTTTAATTCTTTTTTTTATTTTTTTAATTATTATTATTTTTTTAATTTTATCCCTAAAAATTGTATTTTATTTTTTTAATAAAATTTTGGTTCTTATTCTTTTAACAATTCTTTTTACTATTTTTTAATTATTTTCTTATTTATGGGGTTATACGGGTTGTGAGTCAATCTAGTTAACCCAGGTTGTTTTGGATTTTTTTTTAATTTTATCTTTTAACATTAAACTATTGAATCATGGACTTTTGTATTTTTAATGTGGTTTTTCTTTTTATGAGGTTATCTTGGATAACTAAATAGTCAAGTTATCCTAAGTCACAGGTTAGTCAAGTTAATTCGGGGTGACTTAGACTTTTTTTGAAAGTTTATTTATTTAAATTTGACATTTTTTCTAGGTTATTTTAAAAAAATATTTTTTTTCAATCCTTGTCTCATGTGGGTTATTTTTTAAAAAATAAAAAATTAATTTTTTATTTAAATTAATTTATTTTTATTTTATCATCTGACATTATATTATTGAGCTTTAAACTTTATTTTTTTAAGTTAATCTAAATTAATTTAGGTTATCATTTTCTATGTATTTTTTTTTTGTTTTAAAAAATTTATCTTGCCCCGCGAAAAAAGAATCTAGGATATCACTATCACTAATAATGAATGTTATTTTAAATATTTTTTATTTGATGTTGGAAATACTAGGTGAATTCAAGCCAGTTACTTGTACGGTGTCTACTATTTATTGATTGTTCAAGGTTAGTCTTAGGTTCTATTTCTAAATCAAATTGTTCCTCAGCTGCACAGCCAGAAATTATTATTTTATAATTTTAATTTTAATTACAGTTTTAATTAAATATATATTTTTTTAAATTAATTTTAACTAAAAATACTTTTTATAAAATAACTTTTTTAAATTATAACCATAATAACAACCACAATATCAAACACACTCAAATCAAGTTGTTACTCAGCTGCCTAGCGAGGAAAATTTTCAGAGCTAGTTCCCACATGTAGAATGGGATGTCATGGTCTGTATCTTTTATAACTAATCAATGCATTTTTTATTACCAAAGGTTTTTGTTACTGTGGTGTAAGTATTTTTTTTAAATGTGATTTTTATTTAAAAATATTTTAAAATATTTTTTTTCAATTTTTTTTATTAATATATTAAAATCATAAAAAAAGCATTAAAAAATCATAAATTTAATACTTTTTTCAAATAAAATAAACTAAAAAACATAAACTATCACTCTCACACTCAATTAGGAGGGAGTTAAGTGCCATGAGCAGCAGTAAGCTATGCAAAATGCAGTGTGGATGCTGCACAACTACAAGTATCATTTCAAAGAATTGCACCAATTATACAGGTCTCTAGTCACATTAACTAAATGAATAATTTCATCTAATATTCTCTCTAAATTTTCCAAAAGAAGCATACAGAAAACCCTGAATTTGTAATAAAATTCCCTGTAGTTAATTCCTCTCGTGTAGTTTGGCAATCAAGAAACCATGTTTTTCGAGGCAAAGTAAACATGACTTCTATGTACAGTGGCAGCCTTGAAGCAGGAGCACTCCTTGATTCATCTGGCCTCAACTGTCTGTCATATATATGAACATAAAACTTCATCTACCAGTTCATCGAAAATCAAATCTTCCAGGTCTAGTGCTACATCCTCAGCATCCAATCGAAGTTTCATCCAACCATCACCTTTTTCCCAGTCTTGAGCAACTATATCTTCTGTTGATTGCTCCATTTCTGATCTTGACTTCCTGTACCAGCTAATTCTTTTCCACACTTCCTCAATAACATGTTTTCCCCTGGGCAATGGACTGACGCGTTGAGTGAAGGAGAAGAGCTTGGGGAAGTAGGCCAATAAGCTGTTATATATCTCAAGCAGTTCCTCGTTAATCAAATCAAACATAAGCAGGTGATCACAATTGTAGGCAACATCCTCTGAGGAAGATTCAAGTTCTTTGTGCAAATAAGCTTCCAGAGCCTTAAACAATGTTGGACTCAATGGCTGCTCTAATGAATACCATGTTCCAAGGAACTCTGGCCCATTGAAGCCGGACACCTCAAGAACATCTCTCACATAATTGAAATCGGCATCATCTTCTAGCCTATTCAATTCAAAATGAAGGAATCGAGTACCAACCATTGTGCTTGCATTTTCTATATTCTCATGGCTGGGATCCAGATCAGAACCTGATGCAATTTTGGGAAACCAATTAACTACCAATAAAATCATGCTGACAGAAGATTAGTATATTTTTTTTTTGGGGGAGAAAACAGGATGGACATTTTTCTTGAGATCAACCTGTCACATTTGACTATGGTATTTCCAGCACATAATTTGAATAACAAGAGTGGTCATATTACCAAGTCTATAGAATTTTCTTTCACTAAATCTATGCAATCAAAGCTGTTCATATATCTTGCAAAGCCAATAATATATGGTATTGGTTCAACACAAAATATCCCCAGAAAAAAGAAAAAGAAAAAAAACGAGCCTTGCATAGAATTATTTTGTAAGAGGATATGGTATGCCATACCTTCTGACATTTGGAACTCTATTTGGCAAGTTCTATCATCTCGAAAATGAGTCTCGAGAACTGAAACTGGACTTTGTTCTTCATGCTCTCCCATGGTGGTGATCACTGAACCAATCCCCTGATTACTCTGAGGACTCTGCTCTTGCCTTTCAGGTTCCATTGTATCCTGATTTAGTTCACTTGTTATAGCACTTCCTTCATTGATACTTACCATTGAACTGCATGAAAATTCATTATTGTCCATGCTGCCAACTCTTTCTACCATGCTTCTCTGAAGTTTAGTCTCTTCAACAGTATCTAGTCGTTTGAATTGTTTTCTAACTTCAGGAATGCTTACTGACTCCAAGTGATTATGAATGTCATTATTAGAATTTGCATCATAGTCCATTCCTGTCATAGTTGACGTCCTTGGACTAAGTGCATCACCTGAGAACTCATTTGGAATGTGATACATAGACTCAATATCTGGCAAAGAAAGTCTCCTTCTGAATGATTTCAGACCACTTGATTGAAATTTATCTTCGCTCGACAATTTTAAGCTTTTTGATTGATACTGGTGCCACTTGGCCTCTTTACTGAAACTGTACTCAAACAATCGAGTATAACCGTCCAGTGACTCCTTTAGAGAGGATCCTCTTCTCATGTGTGGAACTTGACCTTTGCTGTGATCATTATCAAAACCATTTGTCTCCTGAAAACTTGTGGGATTTTCTACACCATCTTCATGAATTGTATTCTCCTTAAACTTCTTAGACATCTCTTCCTCATCGGTGGAAAACTTGCATCCAGAAGGAACTCTATAGATACTCGAATTTGTGGACACATGGTTACTCTCCCTTTTGCTTTCTGTGAGTGCGCATTTTATTTTTTTCTTAAGACCCTTAAAAAGACTCCTAAATAAAAGATTCCACCCGTGTTTATGTAATCCCTGAGATGATTTGAGAGAAGAAATCTGTGTTTCTTGAGCAATAGAAGTGACACCATGATCGCTAGCCTTTAAATCTATTGATTTCTCATAAAAATCTCTCAAAGACTCGGATGCAGTAGACCTTGGTGCTTGGGTTCCGATGGATGACTTCACCCCCTTTGGAAAGGACCAAATTTCCTTCTGCTTGTGCTCAATTGTACTAGGCCTAACAAATCTAATGTGTGAACAGTCAGCTGCAGGAAATGACCCAGACCTCCTTAATCTTGCTTTTACTTTGGAAGGCAGCTGGACATGGGTGTTCTGAATGTCTTGATCCTTTAGGATTTCCACCAGCAGTTTTTCATTTAACTTAAGTATCTCCAGAACATCCACACTCTCCTTAAACTGAGGGCATGAAATGTCTCTGTTGAGACGCTTAGCATGTGAAAGGGTATGATTTAATGAGTTACCACAGTTCTCCAAGGAAAATGCATCCTCTGCGGAAAGTTGATTTTGTTTTGAGCAGTCCTCAGCATTCACAGTGCCAGGCAGATGATACGTACTATTGTGTGCGACCAATTCTTCAAGTGTCTTGGACACAGATGGAACCTGCAATCTGGAGGCAGCAGTATCAGCACTTTTGTGGAGGATTATGATTGGATTCGACAAATCACTATCCATTGTAGCGAGGCAATTGTTTGAAGGTCCTAATTGGTGGACTGGATCAGTTTGCTGCAACCGGGTTCTTGCAAATATCTCCTTAGCAATTAAAGCTTTTATCTGGGCCTTCCTGGTAATTCTGTTTGTTGAGCTAGTCTTAATAGTTTGCTGTTCAACCTGACCAATTTCTCACCAAGTTATTGTCTGTTTCATAGTTTGTCATACAAAAGAAGCAATTTTTAGGATAAAACTAACATGCATTCATCAATATTAATGTCTGTTTATGAAATGCATTCATACACATGCATTCTATCTGTAATGTGGACTTACCCGTAAGGGGACTGCTTTAGCACTCAAATATTCTTGTACTCCATCAGTGTAAAGATCAAAAGAAAATTTTCTTGGATTTTGGCAGCCTGCAAAATAAGAAATAAGGTTTCTCAGTGCATAAAAGGGGATGAAAAGCACTTTACAGATATTGACAAGGGTATTGATTTCTAATGGTCAGAAAAGAGAGAAAAAGATGTAATTTGCTAGGTGAAAGAACACATCTCTCCCCTGCGCCAAAGTTGAACCAACTGATGATTCCATTAGATCCTCCAAACCTCAGTGGTCGGAAAAACATCATTGAAATGGTTCCGGGAACACTCAGTTATTGAGTTATTTGTTGGATCAAGACATCAAGCAATCTACGCAAAATAATTTCCAAATCTCTTCAAATCTTCAAGATAAAATCATATCCATCTCTGAATACGACAATTTCTTCTACCATGATGCATACCAATCAACTCTATAGAACCTAATACTATAATACAATAATAACACAGACCCGATATTTTACATGTTCCTATAAAACATACACGCTATATTACTCCGGTCAAGATGACAAAAATTAAGAGAAAAAATGGAGACATGATGAGGGCATGAACCAAATTGAGATGGCTTACATCTAACATGTTTTCCTCTTCCATGCTTTCTGCGTGGAGGTAACTTTTTAGGACTGTGACAGAGATGGTAGTCAAGAATATCAAGTATGCCCCACATGCAACCTGGACGACAGTACTCAAATCCAACATCCGAGGCTTTGCGCTCCAAGTGCTTCCCCATGGATGTAAGTCGATCCTCCTCCTGCCGTCTGTACTGATATCCTGAAATAACATCATTAACCATGTAAATTACACAGAGAGATCATGAGTATATTTTATGGAATATTTAGACTCGAAACCCAAGTACACAACAAGTACAGAAATTGCTGTTCAGGCTAGAACCTATGTCCCAAAAGCCTCTCAAATATTTTTCTTTGATCATATATAAGCATCAGTAACCAATTACAAACAAGTTTTCCACACAAATTATTATAAGCAAAAAGATTCAAATAAACAAAAACCGTGTTTACAGAGCTTATTGACATGATGGAGCATGCCTACTGTGGGGTTCAACAACGATTCTAAAACTTGAAGATCAACAATGGTGGCTCAACCTAACACATGCATGTAGTTAACTTCCTCATCCTCAACAGGCACTGGGAGATTATTCGAATATCCAAAACAAAGGAAAAGGAAAAAAGAAAGAAAGAGAACAGGTTGTGGTAAATAAAAGTTAAGGCAACTGTATTAAAAAAATTAATGAAGTCAGTCTATTATGCTTAAAAACACCAACAAAAGAACTGCTATTCATTAACTCTGACAAGTTAAACAACAAAAAGAAAGAAGAAGCAGAAACAGTTATGGGAACGCCGACAAGCTAACCTGATGAAGGAGAAAGGGCCTAGAGAGAGCTCGAAAGTCAGTTTGGTAGTCTTGGAGAGGGGTGGCTAATCAAGAATATCACGAAGAGCAGCTAGCATATTGGCAAGCTATGTAACGTACAATATACAAGGAGACAACAAAGAAGTTTTAGCCGCAGTTTAACCGCCTTGCCAGGTCTCCTCTATGTCTCCATCCGTCTTGTTTACCAAAGACTGGTCCAATTTGAGGTACAGTCAAAAAAGTCATTCAAGTAAAGCTGAGGAGGGTTAAGGATTCGATGACCAACCAATTATACACTGACTATTTGTGATGATCAGACTTCAGACCCTTCTTTATTTTTTTATTTTTGTATTGCCATGGATAAATCCTCCAACCCAGTTGACAGTGATGGATTAACATTAGTAGTTAATAATTAACAGAAAATTAACAGTTAATAATTAACAGAAAAGGAAATTGCCAGCTTTGATTAGAACGAGAATTAAGGTTAAATTAAAAAAAAAAAACTATAAAACCAATTTCATGATCATTTTTAAACAATTTAGCCTTGAATTAGCACCATATTGCATGCACTTTTCATGATTACTTTGGCCATATCAGCCAAATGAGGCTTCATTGAGTCCAAAATGTTCCTAGAAAGTAGAAAAATTCAAATAACGCTTCTTACCTGACTTTGGTAAATCCAAAATAAATGCTAATTGATTAATTAAGATTAGAAAAAATGAAAATTGAAGTCTGAATTGGACTCATTTCTCTGTCTGCTTTTCAAGACAAAGACATGGTTTGGTTGATGAGGGGATATAGTCTCATATTATTTTTTTCAAGATTTGAATTTTAAATGGGTTAATTACCAAAAAAAATTGTTTCTTGTAAATGCATTGCCTTGATGTGCATGATTTGCTTAAAATCTCATACAAGGATACAGCTATCCTTAAAAAACAAATTCCTGTAATATTATTTTGTCTTTGTTTATTGCTTTCCAGCCAATGCCATAATTGAAGTTCCCTGGTTTGCCAACAAATGCTTTTGATTAGGTGGAAAAGCTTACAAAAAGCAAGTCAATTTGCTGGAGACATTCTCTAATGCCTTATTCTGTTTTTCACTTTAGGTTGGGATACACTGTTCTTGCTACATGTTAGATGTCAACATGCCATACTTGTACGAAATTTGCTTTGACATCTTAAAAGTAGATCTTCTAGATGCCCCTTTGGCAACATTATTATTATTATTATTATTATTATTATCATCCAAATCACTAACTCTCTAGGGTTTTGCTGTGTCTGAAGACTATTCATTATAATAAATAGTGTTATAACTTTTTTCTTCCTTGGTTATTTTATTTTTATGCCTTGACTTTGAGAGTATGATAGTCTTTTTATCATGATATAAATATCTTTTAAAAATTATATGAGATTATTTTAGTAATTAGATTTTTAGATACATAATAAAATTACTAATATAACTCTTTAATAAAATAATACGATGCCTTCAGCACAAGGATGTTTTTGTATTTTTAAATTTTATTGAACAGTTGAATTACTACATTATTTTTACAATTTGAATTTCTTATTTCTTAGCCCTGGTTTTAGGGGCTTGGTTATAATTTCATCATGGTTTGTTTGTTAATATTTTAGTCCTAAGGGCATTTTTAGTTTTTGTAGCAAAAAAACAAAAAGCTCACGCTTCAGCATGTTAGTTGCTACACCGCCTTCTTGCAGCGCGTGCGATTGGCAACATCAGTTGTAACCATGATTCCGCCACATCATTTGATTCGTTTCGGTGTCATCTTTCTTTATAAGTGACACGTGCATGGTGTTTCAACGTGGTTTGACCCGAAATTGCTTTTCTTCTCTTTCTTTCTTGAATTGTGTGTTGGTCATGCAAAAATTCATACTAGTCTTTCAATTTTATTTTTTTTATTCAATCCCTCTTCTTTTATTTGCAATTGTTTAATTTACATTGATTATTTCTAATTGGATTTTATTTTCAATTTCATCCTTGATTATTTGATTTTTTTAAATTTATTTTCAGATTTGATCCTCATTCTTTTAAATTTCTATTTGGTTGTTTTAAATCATTTTCTTGATTGAATTGTTTTTTTTTTCAATTCCACTCCTAGACATTTATTTTCATTTAAGTTTTACGTCAAATTTGATCATAATTGTTTTAATTGCTATTTTTTAATCATTTTTTTAATGGATTTGTTTTGTATTATTCCATCCCTGAACATTTAATTTCATTTGGTTTTTTCCCGGACAATTAATTTCATTTATTTTTTATATCAAATTTAGTCCTAATTCTTTTAATTGCTATTTTTTTGCATTGTTTTTATATTGATTTTTTTTTCTCAATTTCATCCCCCAATGTTTGTTTGATTAAGAATCTTGCTTCTTTATTTTTTCGAGTTTGCCTTTAATAGGGTCACCCCAGTCTCATGACCCGGGTAATAGATTTGAAGGATCAGCCCTAGTCGACTTCCTTTTTTTTTAAAGTATTTTTTTAATATTTTTTTGCCAGTGTTTTTTTTTTTTTGCTTTCCTATTTATAGTGACATCTCAATTTCATGTCATAAATGATTTGTAGACTCGGGTTGGCTGCATGGTTTGCTCGAAGTTTTTTTTTGTTATCTTTTTTTTCTTTTGCTTTGACAAGTTTTTTAAATTTATGTTTTTAAATTAACTTACAATAAACTTCTTGATATGACTCAGATCCAGGATTTCATAGGTTGTAATTTTTTTACGATTTTGCCATGTTTAGGATGTTTTTCTCGGTTCACTTAGTTTTTACAAATGTTTTGAATTTCATTCTCTATGATTTTTTTAATCTTTAAAATTTAGTCTTTTTTGAATTGATAGTTATTTTATTTAGGATTATTTTTATTAAATTGCATCCTCCTTGGTTTTCCTATCAAATTTTATCCGTATTCTTTTTGTTTCCTTTACATGTTTTTTATCAATTCTTTTCTACCAATCTCGTCTTTCAAAATAAAATTGATTGAGAATTATGTTTCTTGATTGAATCTGGATAAAAAATTTAACAGGATGTAACTTTTAGAGATTAGATCAAATTTAAGAGGTTTTCCCTGTTTTTTTCTTTTTTAAAAAAATTGATGTTGTCTTATTTATTTTTTATTTTTTTAAAACTTTTGTTTTGTTATTTTTCTAGGTTTAAATCTCTCTCTCTCTCTCTTTTTTAACTTTTGTATTCTTATTTTTTTCGGTTTGATACTATTGGGCTAAATATCTTATTGTAAAAAGAATGTGAACCTGCAGTATAGCGTCTAATATTGACTTTAAATCAACAAAGGAAAAAAAGTCCAAGATGCTATTCAACCAGCAAATTTAGAAATTCAAAGGTTGAAACAAAGAGGAGGACAAAGCATGCGAATTAAAAACTACAAGCCAATCCAACCAGAATTGATAGAGTGACCAGTTCTCATTCTTACATGGCTAGAGGTAATGTTTGGTGGTTTTGTCTAAAGTGTTATTAATTTTTAAAAAAATATTAAAATAATATATTTTTTATTTTTTAAAATTTATTTTTAACATAGCATATCAAAACCATTCAAATACACAAAAATAAATTAATTTAAAACAAGAAAAATTCAAGCTTTCTAAAAAACATAGCATTACTGGAAAAACAAATACTATCTACGATAGTTTTTGGCCATGGCAGGGTTTGCGAGGCTGTGCAGAACAAAAACAAATAAACAGTAGTAGACTAGGTTTCTACTTTTTCATGTCTTTATAGAAGCTTAATCTTGCAGCGAGTCATTATTTGGAATGTTACCTACGAACTGGAATTAGAACGATTATTTGTCACTGTGAAGGTGTCAAACATCAAAACTTTGACCAGTTTTTTGTATGATATGGTGACTCATTCAAACCTATTTCAACCTCTAAGACCGTAAAATGTTGGACCATGTAGTCTTCAAAACCTAATACTGTGATACGATCGAGCTTCCAATTTGAGCTAATCATTGCCCATGGAAATATCATGACTTGTCCACTTGGTGTTTGAAAGGTGTATCACGAATGATCAAGATTCCTCCCTTTAGTATTATGGTTATAACTATGTTTTATTTTAATCATAATTTATAGTCATTTGATAAATATTTAAACGTAAATTTTAGAGATGGATCCCACTAAAATTTGAGTTTCTATTGCCGGTTTGGGTGAAGCAAAAAATTATTGTTTTTCACTT
>Ga0325404_1007923_pt1 | contig 11019 bp, 13 predicted proteins | sample PopdelMetagenome_18_FD_205664 | JGI IMG/M metagenome (GOLD analysis project Ga0325404, IMG submission 205664) | Populus deltoides microbial communities from Bellville, Georgia, United States - Xylem-Control-R1 | ecosystem: Host-associated > Plants > Phyllosphere > Stem > Wood/Secondary xylem...
GGGCTCATGGGAATTCAGGTCTCAAGAGCGATGCACGCAAGGAATCGCGAGGCTGGGATATCAGATCGTGGATGAAGATTTTAGACAGATCATTACAAATCAAGTATCTGTTTTTTTTTTTTTTTTTTCTATTTATGAAATAAGGACTTTCATAGTTATCTTCATTATTATAGTTCGAGATTTTAATCTTCTCCTACCTAAGTTCTAAGAAATTTGGAAGCATGCAGAGCCCCCATCAGCTAAGACTCCGATGGGGAACGTGGTGTAAACCAGGTCCCAAAAATTTTATTTTTTTTGTTAAAAATTAATTTTTTGATGTGTTTTGGATTATTTTACTGTGCTGATCTCAAAAATAATTTTTAAAAAATATAAAAAATATTATTTTAACGCATTTTGACACGAAAAGTAATTTTAAAAGAAACCGTAACACACTTCCAAACATGCTTTAAATGCTAAGGGGACATCGTGATGCATCGTGAATTCATGATACATCGTGATACATTCAGAAAATAATTGATACATCGTGATACATTCAGTTTATAAGTTTCAGACTTTGAAGATGTGAGCATCGTGATACATTCAGAAAATAATTGATACATCGTGATACATTCGGTTTATAAGTTTCAGACTTTGAAAGTGTGAACATCGTGATACATCGCATCGTGATACATCATGATACATTCAGAAAATAATTGATACATCGTGATACATTTGATTTATAAGTTTCAGACTTTGAAGGTGTGAGCATCGTGATACATTGTGAATTCGTGATACATCGTGATACATTCGGAAAATAATTGATACATCGTGATACATTCGGTTTATAAGTTTCAGACTTTAAAGGTGTGAGCATCGTGATACATCGTGAATTCGTGATGCATCGTGATATATCGCGAATTCTTGATACATTGTGATACATTCAAAAAATAATTGATACATCTGATACCTTCGGTTTATAAGTTTCAGACTTTGAAGGTGTGAGCATTGTGATACATCGCATCGTGATACATCGTGATACATTTGGAAAATAATTGATACATTGTGATACATTCAGTTTATAAGTTTCAGACTTTGAAGGTGTGAGCATCGTGATACATCGTGAATTCATGATACATCGTGATACATTCGGAAAATAATTGATACATCGTGATACATTTGGTTTATAAGTTTCAAACTTTGAAGGTGTGAGCATCGTGATACATTAGGAAAATAATCGATACATCGTGATACATTTGGTTTATAAGTTTCAAACTTTGAAGGTGTGAGCATCGTGATACATTCGGAAAATAATCGATACATCGTGATACATTCGGTTTATAAGTTTCAAACTTTGAAGGTGTGAGCATCGTGATACATTCGGAAAATAATCGATACATTGTGATGCACATCTTCATGATCCTCAACCTTTGCATCACATAGCATTAACAAATCTGAAAACATCAATGTAAGAAAAATCTATTATATTTTATCTAGAGTACACAGAAGAGTCTCAAGTTACCATAAATTAATCTAGGAATTATTGCGCTTTTATACTCAATTGATAGAAGATCGCATTTATACATAATTGTCACAACAAACCATAAGATGTAATTATTTATTCAAAAAAGATAAGAACCCGTTAAAATAGATAAGGTCATTCATAATACTATAAAATTGAAGTAAATTATACAATTGTTGTGCTGTTATCACACACAACCACAATAAAAAAAGTCAAGTGATTTTGTTTTCTTTTCTGGTATGTATATATATATATATATCAAACATTATTTTGCCCGCTCCTCCGGCCTCCTATAAAACCCTCAAAAAGCCTTTGTAGTTTTAGCGTCTAGGAAAGTTGATATGGCAGAAGAAGCTTTGATTAAAAAAGCAGGAGATAAGTACAGATCTTTCTTACATGATGAAGCTGAGAACATCACGCAGTGGAGGCATGGTGGCCCTCCCATATATGATTCCGTAAATCAGCTCTTCGAAGAAGGCCGAACTAAGGTTATCGACTCTCTTCTTTTTTTTTCATTTCCTTTGTCCTTGTATATGTCTAAATTAGGCGTTCGTGTATGTGTGATGAGTGTTTCTTTTGCCTCTCAAATCCTGTGCTTATAGACATGGTTTGCAGGAATGGCCAAAAGGATCTCTAGAAGAAGTGGTGCAAAATGCTATAAAGTCTTGGGAAATGGAACTCTCACACAAGACTCGTTTACAGGACTTCAAGACCATCAACCCTGACAAATTCAAGCTCATTGTTAATGGTACTATACCAAACTTGAAACCCAAATTTCATTTCTTACTTATTTATTCCTCTTTGATTTAAACTAGACTAATGTTACAGAGAGGGGAGGATTATCAATTAAGGTAAGTTGCCTTGAACCTCACCTGTAAGTATACTGATATCGATATATTTTCGATTCTATGGCAGGAAGAGAGGGTTTATCGGGAGAAGAGACGCTTAGGATTGGTAGCTACAATGCTTTGCTGAAGAGTTCTCTGCCGAAGGAATTTCAGTACTACAAAGCAGATGAAGAAACCTTCGAATCATCTCATGATGCCTTTCGATCTGCCTTGCCTCGGGGATTCGCATGGGAAGTGCTGAGTGTATATTCAGGGCCTCCAGTGATTTCTTTCAAATTCAGGCATTGGGGTTTCTTTGAAGGACCTTTCAAAGGCCATGCTCCTACTCAAGAAAAGGTTGAGTTCTATGGCTTTGGAGTCCTCAAGGTATGCTTTAATTAAAGATACTGAAAAGATTAAAAAAAAAATCCAAACTAGTAATAATAAAAGAGAGAAAAAATTCCTGACTTAGCATGCTAAGACTTCAACTGAAGAAAAGGTTGAGTTCTATGGCTTTGGAATCCTCAAGGTATGCTTTAAAAGATACTGGGGAAAAAAAAAACAACACCAAACTAGTAAGCGAAAAGGAGAAAACCAAATTTCTGACTTAGCATGCTAAGAACATCAAAATATCGTTTTCTTTCAAAAAAAAAACATTTCTGGAAATAAATACATCGACTTTCAAGTTTGATGGGTCTTATTCATTGTTTTATGGAGGATTTGTAGAGTATTTCTTTTTATGATTCAACCAAATTTTAAAAGTATTTTTTGTTTGAAAAAAATTAAATTAATATTTTTTATTTTATTTTTTTATAATCTTATCATGTTAACGTCCAAAAGTTTGCATTTTATCATTGCCTTATTCCGTCGGTATTTAGTTTATTAGAAAAACTTTTACTGATAACATAAATATTTTTTTTAGCTTCTTGGTTGAAAAATATTCATAATGGCATTTTATTTGATAAGTTGGTATCCATTTGACAAAATCACAAGAAATTATAATTTAAGAACTTGAAAATTTTGAATTCGTGATAGAAAACTAAAAATAAAGGACAACCTAATACATAAGACGAAATAACTGTGATTTCTTTCCGGGTTCCCAGGTGGATGAATCATTGAGGGCAGAAGATGTGGAGGTTTACTATGACCCAGCAGAGTTATTTGGGGGGCTCCTGAAAGGGGCCCTGATATCGCCATGCCAATCAGAAGATAACACTGTCAACACCGCCACAGCAACGCGTGGCTGTCCATTTTCCAAGCAAACGTAAACTGGCATGTGTTTGTCGTTGTGCCATGAGTGTTTTCTTGCTTTCGTTTGTATGATGAATCAAACTGCTTGCTTGCTTTTATATATTACCATTTTATCTGCTGTTGTGTCTGTCCATTCCTCACAAGGCAACATTTGCTTCTTGGTGTGTGCAAGAAGAAATGGTCACGGGTTAAGTGCCTCTAAATAACACAGTCACCTTGTTTTTCATTAGCAGATTCTCCCGCGTACTATCCCATTTCTATCTTCAGGTCTCGGATCTTACACCGATTCCATCTTTGCATCAAGTTATGATCACTTCTTTTTTTATTTAATTCGGTTGATTTAATTTCATTGCTTTTTTTTTTTATCTTCTTGAATAATAACAGCTTATTTTAACCAACAAGATCATAAGCTGAGGTGCAAGTTTTTCTTACTTTTTTTAAAAACATACTTCCGGTGCTTGAACATCCTTTTTTATGCTAAAAATAATTTTGGTTTTGTCAGCGTCGCATCAATAGATAAAACCAAACGATACAGAATTGCATTGCATATAATGACTAAAATGGACCAAAATGATCAACCCATTCAAGGACTTCAGATTCCACATACATTACAACAAGAACAGAAGAGTATAAATAGTGTCATAAAAAATGACTCATTCAGTGGAATTCAATTTTGGGGTCTATGCCTCGACGACCTTCATCTACAAGTGCCAAGCTCAACATTTCAGTGCAAAATTGATCGTCTGGTTTCAGCCATAAAGCCTGATTGAGAAGAAAATATTATAAGGCCAGGGCCTAGGGGATTTTAATGACGAAGAAGATAGAGGGGATGGGGGAAGCACACTATAACCACAGTATAATTTTGTGTTTGAAAGCATACAATACTCTTACTTACCTTGTGGTAGTATGTAATTGCAGCAGTAAATCTGTTAGAATATTGCCAATTATGTGGCTGCCATTGTCAAAGAAGATGGCTGTCATTGTCAAAGAAGATGGCTGCCATGTGAGAGTCAAAGAGGGTTGTTGGTGCAGCATTTGCAGCCCCTTGACATTGTCAAAGAAGGAGGCTACAATGGTGGGTTGTTGGTGGCAGCCAACAACCATTGTCTAATGTCAAAGTGTGGTAAGTTTGGCAGCCACCATTATTGACAAAAGAGCAAGAGGAGCTGTCATTGAAGCCTGTAAATAGACACAGTGCAGCACAAAGAGAGAGAGAGAGAGTCTTGTAGTAGAGCTACAAAAGAGAGAAGAAGAGAGAAAGAAAGAGAAGGGCTGCCACCAGCAGCCCTGCTGCTGTATCCAGCTGCTGCCCTATGTAGCAATGAGAGATGAGAGTTGAGTGGATGTGATCCTCCTCCGTGTTTTGTATTCTTTCTCTATCTCTAATAATATCAATCTCTCTCGTGGATGTAGGCGATTTGCCGAACCACGTTAAATATTGTGTCAGTGTGCTTAGCCTCCTTTGAGCAACGATCATGAACACCATCGTTCCGCATGGGGAGCAAGAATCCCCAACAATTGGTATCAGAGCCACCACTAGTGGTTTCTCCCACCAACAAATTGGTATCAGAGCCTATGGTTTAAAGTGGTGTTTGATTTTTGCTCAAAAATGAAAGTTGTCAAAATTATGTTTTGACCATACCACTGTGTAGAGGAAGAAGAGATGAAGCCACTGGTGAAAACGGCGCAAAATTCTGACGTGGGACATGCCCGCACGCGCCAACACGCGCCGGAGAGGAGGCTGCCCACGCGCACCAACGCGCCACACGCGAGCCACGCGTCTTCTTCGCCCGAATGGCAGACCCGACCCGAATACCAGATGACTCGACCCACAAGACTGACCCGGATAAGGATGACATCAGCATGACATAATTGTGATGTCAGCATGCACAGTTGGCATGCCATGTCAGCGACAAGTCAGCTGACACGTCAGCATAGTGGGACCCACCAACCACATCATCAGCCGTGAGCCAAGTTGAGTTGAGCCGAGCTGAGTTGGAGCTGAGCCGCGAGCCGAGGGATAGGATCCAGTGTAGCTGATCCTACGTGCAACCGGATTTGAGATTGAATCTAAGCCGCTTATCAGGCCATAATTATTTTGATCAAATCTTAGCCGTCTGAAATGCGATTTGGATGATTTCAGACTTGTTTCCAGCTAATTTGATCGTTCTGGATGCAATGGTACGGTCCGATCATTGAGATTGTGACTAGAAATGGTTGTGGTGAATTAACAAAAGGAGATTGCCCGATCAGGAGGCATCTGAAGGTCATCATGGTGGTCAATGGTGATGATGAAGAAGAAGGTACACATGTTTAACCAATTACATGTGTTGAACTGCTAAATGGAGAGATTTTTTATTTGCCGAATGAAGGCAAAATTGGGATACTCTGGACACCTGATCAAGTGGATGATTTGAGGTGAAGAGTTGAAATTGATGAAGACCAATCTTGACGAATCTAAGCACTGGTAGTCTCGCCAGATGTTGAGAAATCAGGTATAAAACCAGGATACCCAGATCACTTGTAAAGGAAAGCCGCAACAAAGCTAGCAAATGGTTGTATATACGGAAAGACAGTACGATGGATAAATATGGCGTAAGAAGTTCTGTCTAGGAGATTGGGTTTTAAGCGGGACCAGTGTGACCCCTCTAATCTTTCCTGGGAACTTGCTTAGTTGAAGCAATATCCATACGGTACTATTTTCATACATATAGCAGTCTGTAATGAAATAGTTGAAGACTAGCAGGATGACGGCAGAAGGGAACAATTGGGTTCCGTATGTTCAAGGATCTGATGGAGTGGTGATTTCTCCAAAGAAGTTAGCTTTGGTGACTGTGATTTCTCAAGGGAGAATTGATGAAAACCCTGATAATGGAAGAGAAATACAACAAGGAGATAAAGATTGGCACCCTATTTTGACTTGGACAGGTGTTGTGACAGGATGAGCTGCTGTCAAACATAAGCAAGGAATAGGGAGAAATCTGGAGAACAGAAATTGCACGAGGGCACACGGAGATTGTGCAGGAGTACTCGTGATTCAACGAGGTACTGAAATGAGACAACAGGTGCAAGGAGAAGAAGAGTTCTCAGATGAAGCTCAGAGCAGAGATTGTGTAAAAGTTGTATACAACAAGAAGTCTTTTGTGCTCTTGATAAAGACAACAGGCGAAGACCTTTCCAATGCATGCAAGGATGGAAAGAGAGTTGTTGTAGAGGCACCTAATTGAGGGGGTGTAAACGCCTGTGATAAAAGGCGACCGCCTATGATGAAAGGCGAAGACACCGAAGAGAGTTGGTGTAGGTAGAGCTGTCAAGTAGAAAGGCATAGAAGCTCCAAACATAGAAATCGAGGTGGAGGATTGCGAGGAGTATACCGCAACTTTCTCTTTCTATGTAATCAGTGGCAGTTATCTCTCCCATAGTCCACATGGTGGTAGAGACTTTTGGAGCCACTTTGAAGCATCTCAGATGAAGGAGGATGCAACCGTCTATGAAAGGCGAAGACACCTTAAACAGAAGGTGTGAGGGCCACAATATGAGCCCAAGTTCAGACTACCGCATGACGACAAGCGGAGACACCTCAGACAGAAGGTGTGAGGGCCACAATATGAGCCCAAGTTCAGACCACCCTATAACAACGGGCAAAGACACCTTAGAGAAGATGTGAGGGCTATGAAAGGAGCCCAGTTCAGAATGCCCCAAAGCCGATGTAATGGCTAGATATGAGTGGACAGGTGTGTGGATAGCCAATGAAGTGGCTATTATGAGTATGAATACAAATGCAGAATTGACTTTCATGCCCCTAGGCTAAAGATCAATGAGTTAGATAACATTTGTCTTGGACAATAAGTGGATGACTTGTGGAGCATTAAGACGCGACTGCTAGGAATGAGCAGAGGACATGCGCAGGTTCCAGGAACAAGTTAACTCAAGGTAGTGAGCTCGATAATGGCATTGTAATACTCAGAGTATAAAGACAGATATGGATCAACTTTTAATGGGTTGCCCCCATGGTTAACGGTGGAGAGCTACCTGGACTCTTGGAACTAAGAGCGAGAGACTCACGGAGAAGTAAGGCGTGGTTCCTAGAATGGAATAGAGGGCATACGCAACTCCAGGATGAGTAGACTCTTGGAAGAGTGGTGAGCTCATGATCACATTGAAATACTCAAATAATGACTGTCATACTCAGAAATAGATATTTCCATTTGAGAGGGTTTTGTAAGCCTTGATGTGAGGCTTGATAAATCATTTTGGATTGAGCATGGTTGATACGCTCGAAAGGGAATGTTATCCCAGAGACAAGCGTTAACACTCTTCAGATATGATGTGACAGACCATCTGATTGTAGTGATCCTTTTGTGTGAGAAAAGGTGTGCTTTGGTGACTCTGGTGATTGAAAGGTTTGGCAAGTACCTGTAAACTTGGCCAAAGATGTTCTCAGAATGGTAAGCTTGGAAGAGCTGCAGGAAAACGTGTGCTGAAGAAGCAAGAGGACAAATTTCCCACATAAATGGCAAAAGGGGTGATTGTTGGAATATTGCCAATTATGTGGCGGCCATTGTCAAAGAAGATGGTTGTCATTGTCAAAGAAGATGGCTGCCATGTGAGAGTCAAAGAGGGTTGTTGGTGCAGCATTTGCAGCCCCTTGACATTGTTAAAGAAGGAGGCTACAATGGTGGGTTGTTAGTGGCAGCCAACAACCATTGTCTAATGTCAAAGTGTGGTAAGTTTGGCAGCCACCATTATTGACAAAAGAGCAAAAGGAGCTGTCATTGAAGCCTATAAATAGACACCAAGAGTGCAACACAATGAGAGAGAGAGAGAGTCTTGTAGTAGAGCTACGAAAGAGAGAAGAAGAAAGAAAGAAAGAGAAGGGCTGCCACCAGCAGCCCTGCTGCTGTATCCAGCTGCTGCCCTATGTAGCAATGAGAGATGAGAGTTGAGTGGATGTGATCCTCCTCCGTGTGTTGAATTCTTTCTCTATCTCTAATAATATCAATCTCTCCCGTAGATGTAGGCGATTTGCCGAACCACGTTAAATATTGTGTCAGTGTGCTTAGCCTCCTTTGAGCAACGATCATGAACAACACCATTCCGCATGGGGAGCAGGAATCCCCAACAATTGGTATCAGAGCCACCACTAGTGGTTTCTCCCACCAACAAAATCATGATAGTATCAAATTGTAACATTGCCACTCTCATTATCCGATTACTTTTCATAACATTTTGGATTTTCATGACCACTCTCATTATCCGCACTAATCCACTTCATTACCCCCCCCACTACATGCAATTACTTTTCTCAAACTATTGCTTTCAACTACAACAGCCAAATAAAATGTCAGTTTAACAGACTTGCATTGAAATGAAAAGAGCTCAATTTACCTGCAAATGATAAGTGTATGCAAGACCAGCATAAGTACTCAAGTTTCTAGGTGATAGTGTAAGTGCTTATGAAATTGCTTCATGGTAAATCCTGGCATAGTAGTTTGATATGATTAATGAACAATTATATGCCATGTCATTTATTTATACACATAATAAGAGAAAATTGTGCTTCTATGATGGTGGTTGCAACAAGTGGATGAGTAAAACAAGACTCCAACTCGAATATGTACAAAAATTCAAACCATAAGTCTCAATGTCAGCCATGCTGCTCAACAAATCAATCATGTGATAATGAGGAGCCTCTATATGACCACATTACACAAGCATTAATGTATTCAAGAAAATTCTTTCCATCCTATTCTTGAAGAGTTGAGGGTTACGAAGGCCCGAGCTGATCTTCCTATAATCTTATCAATGGAATTTGAGCAAGTAGTTGCTATAACATGATACTAGATTCCTATCTGTTGTATTTCACCAAGTGCACCAAGAAAGCTCCCAGCTTGAACCTTAAAAATACTCACACAAAAGCTTTAGGAAAGGAGAAACAGAAACTAACAAGTCTATAAGAACCTTGCAAGGAACTAAAAAGATCACCAAAGGTTTCCAAAAAAAAAACTGTAACTAAAAAGCATTCATCAATCTGGGTTTGCTCAGTGAACTAATTGAAATTAACGGTTATGCAAGTTCAAAGCAATTTATTTGTCACAACTATCAGAAATAGTGTAATTAGAGGGTTAAACTACTTTTCTTTCATTCAGGTTGATAAAGACCTTAGCAAGTGAGTATTGACATACAAATGCAGAACATAATATACTAATCATCGCTACTGCCATTCCAATAAATTTTAAAACACCCTGAAGTACCTAAAGTGAGTATAGCTGCCATTCCAACAAATTTTAAAACGTACTTCAACTTTCTGTAGGCATGGGCAAGATTAACGATAGTTGGTTCCCACAATTGACTTAAAGACGGAATGTGCTTCAAAGTCTTCTCAAACCACAACACAGACTTATTGTACCTGAAAGTGTTTGAGAAACAAAATTATGCAGGTCAAATAGCTTGACTGGCATCAAAAAGTATACATCCAATTACTTTTAGTACAGAGAACCATATACAATCAATGTCATACAATGAAAATCATACAACACTTAATAATGAATGCTGTTTGCAAAATTGATTATTTTATGCTTTGAAAAGCCATGAAAATTAACAACATAAAAGAGACATGTTAGTAAAATTTGTGGAGATTTGTCTAGATTTTATTGATAATAACAATACCCCACCACTTTACTTAGTGGAAGCATCATTAGTGGTTAGTGCCACAATTAGTGGCATGTTTCAAGGCTCTCCTTTCTGCTCTCCTTCCTCCTATAAATGGAGACAATTAGTGTAAGTGAAGGTGTGTGTGCAAGTGTGTAGAAGGAAATAATGCAACTGTGAGAGTGAAAGAGTGTAGATCTGAGAGAAACACCGAGTGTAAGAGTGAAACACTGGGTTTTGTGGGATTGTACTGGGTTGAGTTGAGTGTTTGTATCATTCCTCCAATAATATACAATCTGTTGCCTCCGTGGACGTACCCTATTTTGGGGAACCACGTAAATCTGCTTGCTACGTGTTTTATTTGTGTTTGCTTTCGGTCCAGTATACACAACAAATTGGTATCAGAGCATTAGGGAAGCTAGAACACTGAAAAAACACGTTTTTCAGCTCTCTGTTCAAAGTTGCAGAATTTTCAAAGTTCTCAGATCTTGATTTTGGCCAGTTGCGGAGATTCCTCTCTTCCATACGAGTCCGGCGATATAAAGATCGTCGAAATCGGAGTTGAAACGAGCCCTGTAGAGCTCGCCGAAGTTACGCCGGAAATCTGCCGGAAAAACCAGTCAGTGCCGGAATTCTCGCCTGAGAAGACAGCCACGTCATCAGAGACGTAGTCGCTGAGTCATCATCCACGTCATCAACAGAGGGTCCACATTGCCCTGTCATCAGCCACGTCATCAGACATGTCATTTAACAGTGACAGAATATTCTCTTGACAGAATAAGAATATTCCGT
>Ga0325404_1007930_pt1 | contig 11016 bp, 7 predicted proteins | sample PopdelMetagenome_18_FD_205664 | JGI IMG/M metagenome (GOLD analysis project Ga0325404, IMG submission 205664) | Populus deltoides microbial communities from Bellville, Georgia, United States - Xylem-Control-R1 | ecosystem: Host-associated > Plants > Phyllosphere > Stem > Wood/Secondary xylem...
CATGGTAACTGACTGCTCCAACGAGCAAACATGTTTGCTGCCACTGCAGAATCATGCAGACAGAGACATTATTGATGTCCCAGAAATTATAATCAGCTGACTTCCATTAATTTGTTGCCATGGACGGCGAAGAGTTAAGCCCAGAACGCCAAGCGACCTCCTTAACAAACAGGGCCGATCTGTCCAGCCTATGACCTTGAAATAATCTGGGGTACACGGTACACCCAATCCAAATCCCACTAAAACAAAAGGATGATAAAAAATAACAACGCATAGCTTTTTTCTTTCATCGGTGCCCCCCAGTTGGCTGATTCTTTGAGCCCCTGTCAATCTGTAGCCATGGCGATGAAAAACCTTATCCAAACTCGTCACCTCCTTTCCAATTCTGTTCTGTTCCCCCTTCATCTATCACCTTTCACTCCTACACGCCACCAGTACCCACTCGTTTATCGCCAGCTATCTCCATCACAATAAAATGTCACCATCAGAACTGATATCCAAATCCCCATCACATCACGCTGCCACCTCATCCTTATCCAAATTCTATCGGGTCCATTCCACTCACCGTTGGATATCTTGATTCCGACCCTTATGATATTCTAACGGCCAGGATTACTCTATTTCTTGGTCCTGAAGTTACCCTTTCTGTTTGCACGTGATTAATCTTTCTTTTTAAATAAAAAACTCCTCGCCGTTACAAAGACAATGTGCATTTGCCGCGTTATCAATCTTCTATTTCCGGTTGTTTTGTGTTATAAAAGAATTTTTAAAAATATATATAATTTTTTATTTTTGATTAATTTATTTTAGATATTTTTAGATGGTTTTAATATGTTGATATTAAAATTAATTAATCTTAAAAAAAAACTTATTTTAACATATTTTTAAATAAAAATTATTTTGAGAAGCAACTATTATCTAATATCATACAAATTATAAGTTTGTTTTAAAATTAATATTAAATTTAAAATAATACAATTATGAGAGTATTCTTTAAAATGATTTTTATCTAGGAATACCAAATTAGTAATTATTTAAATATTTTTGTTAATAATATTAACATTGCAAGTATTAAAATCATCTCATAACTTATTTTTGTTAATAATTATTTGAAAAAGTATTTTAAAAAACCGATACATAAATCTCATCTAATTACTATATTAAGAAAATATTTTCACATGAATTAGTGTATTTTTGCTTTATCCAAGATTTAAAATAAAAATTAAGTTAAAAAACCGCATAAAAAATGTTCAAAATTGGCATATTATTATTATTATAAATAATTATTAATCTCTTTCTAAAAAATCGTCTTCAACCATAATCATCACGTACGAACAAACAAACGGCCGTTGACGGCGTCGTCGAAGCCTACGCGCCTACATTTCACAACGTTGACTGACGGTGGCGGTGTGAAGGAGTTCGTAGGTAAGGGATTGACAGTCCGGAGGTACGGACCGAACCACTTGTTTTGCATGTAGCGGTTTTTTCTCCAAGGAGGCAAGGAGAGTTCTCTGCTCTTCAAAGATCTCTTAGCGGCGTCACTTATGCTCTTCACGATCGTCTTCAAATCCTCACTTTTGCCTACGAAAACACGAGGAAGATGGTGCAGAAGCTTCAAGTACTGGCTCGTAGGCCTCGCGATCTCGAATTGAGAAGCGAAATCGAGATCCACTACGTAACGGTTCTGCAATGCGGAGGATTTTGATTGCACCACCACGTCGATAAACTCGTAGTTGCCGGCGGTCAAGCCGCCACCAGAGGACTCCCATTTAGTCTTGCAGATCGCTGCATTGTGACCTAATTCTCTCAAAAACAACATCACTTTGCGCCGCAAAACAGGTCTTTGATGATTTCTCAAACACGAAAACCCCTCCATTGCTTTCGAAACATGAGCGAACAATAAATTATTGTTACTGCTTGATCTGATCATGTCTACAACGAAGTCAGTACAGTCGGCGACTAAGTCGACACGCTCTGAATCTGATCTGTGACCATTAGTCGACGCGTGAGCAAAACCGGAGTCTTCCTCTTCAAGAAAGCCGTGAACGAGGTCAGACAGGCAAGGTGAGTCGTCATGATCAGCTGAGTGCTCACTCCCGCTACTAAAGCAACTGAATTGACAACCAATGAGTCGAGCTTTAGCTTTATCGTCGAGGGGGTCAGTAACTCGTTTCGCCCTTGCAAAACCTGACATGTTTTTCAATTTTATTTATTTTTGTTTTAAAAGGGTTTTTACCCTTTAGGTTTTTCAAGAAGTATTTGTAGTATTATTTACATAAGAAGAAGAAGAAGAAGAAGAATTAATGTAGGGTTTGAGAAGCAAAGCATAAATTTAAGATTTAAGACAGCTGGGAACATGGAGGAGGAGGAGGAAGAAGGAACATGTGATAAGGTTTATAAAGAGAAAAGGAAGAGATAATTTATTAAGAAGATAAGATAATTTAGTTTTGAAGAAGGAATTTTCCTGGGGATATTCGGTGTAAGTGTAAGTAAAATATTGGGGTTGGTACCTTTTTTCATCTTCAAAAATGGTTTTGAGCTATGGGAGAGAGGATATGATACGACTAGGGAGGAGAGTTTGGCAAAGCATATCCAACGGCACCTAGGGTTGTTTATTCGAGTTGCACTCAGTAGGTGAAATGGATTGGAGGGATATGATATTTCCCGTGGTTGGTGGGGTCGTGGAGGTTGCCATGAGTTTGGCACGTGAGTTAATGGAGAGGTCTAGGATAAGCCTGCCTCTTCAGGGTAGGGAAGGGTAAGGTGTGGGGGCACGTGATTAACAATGTGATTATATGCACATGTAGGATTTGGTAATAATTAATTAGGGTTTAAGAAAGAAAGAATGGTTTGAATGATTAATGATGGCTGTAACAAGACATTGAGAAAGATGTGCAATTCTTTATGTCAATGAATAGGCATTTTTTTCTGATGACTTTTCAGTGTTGAAAGTTGAAACATCTGATCTGTTTGTCATTATTGCTGCAGGAATCCAATGTTTTCTGTAAGATTTCAAGATTGCTGCAACTGCTGAAAGTTGCGGGCAGGACATCGAGGTTCCAGAGATTATGTTGTGATTGATGGATCGCCCTCCAGTGCCTCAGTTGATACCGGGGACCAAGCTGCCAAAATATTCAGACAAGGTGCTGTAATATCTTGCTGCAGATTGCTATTAGAATTCGAATTGGTAGACCAAATCACACTTTAAACACTTCATTTCTTTCTTTTCTACCTTGTTCTGTCATCAACTTCAAGAATTACACATGATTTATAGATTAACTTGATAGTGTCCGAGTAATAGCATTTGGTCCTTGGCTTCTTGTGCAGATTTTGGGTTCAAAACATTTGACTGTTGGAGCAATTCTTGCTATTGGTTTCCTGTAGTCAGAGAAGTGTTTAGTAGTTTTCATTTCAGTAAGGTCACCTTGAGGCTTTCTTTTTGTTTATTTTTCTTTCCTTCGGTCATGAGTTCTTTAGGCAACAATCTAAGGCCCGTTTGTTTACTGAAAAGTAGTTTTTTTTAAATAAATTCTGGAAAAATAAATTATTTTTTGATATTTGGTAGTGTAATGAAAAATAAGTTAGAAAACATTTTTCAATGTTTGGTTATGTCATGGAAAATGAGCTGTAAAATAACTTATTAATATTTTATTTTTTTTAAGTTTATTAAAATAATGAAGAACAAATCTTACAAATTAAAAAGTTGAATGAGAATGAAATTAAAAAAAATATATAATTTCATAAATTATCTCAAATAAAATAAATAATAATCAAAATAATAGAAATCAAATCTAAACAATTAAAAATTGAAAGATGAAGAAATTAAAATAATAATAATTAACATTTCATAAATTATTTCAAATAAAATAAATAACAATCAAAAGAATGAGGATCAAATTTGATAGATAAAAAATTTCAATTAAAAAATAATAAGGAAAAAGCAAATAACAATTATAAAAATAAGGACCAAAATTAATATAAAAATTAAATTCTAAATGATGAAATTGAAAAACAAATATTCAAAACAATATATATATATATATATATATATATATATATATATATATATATCAATCAAAAGTTTGGGGATCAAATTTGATATAATCAGCAAATAATATGACATTTATAAATTTTCCACAACTTCCGGAAAGTGTTTTCCACCCAAAATAAAAGGAAAATACTTTTCTGAAAACCAAGCCAAATTTTTCTTTGACTAAAAAGTGTTTTTCGTTGACCGAAAAATATTTTTCATTAACTAATTTTTGTAATATCAAATAAACATAAAAAAATTTTAAAAATAATTTCTCAAAAATCAAATTTCAAAAAACAAATGCAGCCTAAAAGACTGATCACTTTTGTGTCTGCGTATATGCCTGAAGCTGTTGTGCTGCTTCTTCACCGATTATTGAGCCTGAATTACAAATTGAAAGTTATCATCCTTGACAGTTGGCTCAATCATTACCATTCCTACACTTCCACCTAGTTGTACTCCTACAGCCTTTTGTCTTCGAATATCAGTAAGAATCTCAGTTGTGCGCATGACCACCTACAATCTTCCCTTAAATCTCGGCAGCGTCTAGAGTATTATCCTTGCAAAAGCAGGGAGTCTTACCCTACGTGCTATACCCTTGAAAGGGAGAATCTTACGGATTTCAGAATCTTACCCTCACCTACTACTACAACTTTAAGCAGTCGGACAATATAAAAATGCAGCATAAATTGTTGGCCTTACTATGCTGACTGACTCTTCGATGAACAAATATTATTTCCGCCACTTCCAAGTCTTGCCGGCGAGAAATTGGCATGGCCGGGATAATAATATAGTTGATTGATAGCGGAGTTGTTGCTTTGATTGCTACATGATTTTGCAGACCAGATCCGGTAACATCTAGTTACAGTATTGACTGTATTTTGGGAACTCATCAGGTCTGAAGTTATCCAGCAAGGATTAGGAGTAAGTTTTCTCATTTAATTTCACTGCACATGAACCAGCTTGATGCAACTCTGGTTGAAATATGTAAAACTGATACGTCCTAGAAGATTCATTTTAAGCTTCTTAGATTAGAAGAAGAGCAGCTTTAGGCATTACCGGATTGACAAATTGAAGTCAGTTCGTTAAAACGAATAGTACTTTGATATTGGACAATTTGTTTCATAGAAATGATATATAGTCTGAGATTTCTGAAAAATTCATGCAAAGAGGAGAATTTCATGATCATTTAACACATGAATTTTCTTTAAACTGATTATAAGTTCCGATAAAACCTATCGTCTGTGATAGGATTTCTCAAATACACTGCCCTGGTGAACTCAAAAGATATGATAGTATCAGCATAGAACTCTTGTCTCTACAATGAAAGCACTTTAGGAGCAATCGGACTCCTAACCTTGTGAACACCATTGCTCCATGTCAGAGCTCCAAACACAAAATTTCCATCACTAGTCTTCAGAGGCTTAAAATCTATCCTGAAAGACATATTTTCGCCTGTCTTTGTGAACTTGAGCTGGGCAGGTGTAACTGTAACTTGAACACCAGCTGGATCATCAGCCTTCACAACATAAGCAGTCGGTCCTGTACCATAATAAGTAACTGTTCTATAAACTTGTATGCTTCCTTTCATGTTGGACACACCAATCGAGGGTAGTTAAAGTCAGATGATTGTTTAGTTGGATTTTGGCAATAAGTTGTCTGTCCTGTGAGGATTTTCAATTGTGCAGGGCTTGCACCAATACTGCAGAGAAAATCAATGACATCAGTGGAATCAAAACGGTAAATTAGTCCTGGGTTCAATGCTGCTAGTGGATTTATGTGTCCGGATCCGAAGTCAAAAGGTGTAGCCTGGGTGTCACTTGGATATCTCCCAATCAGTTTCCGAGTGTTATCCATGACTATAGCTGTAACAATGAATTCAAGTAATAGATGTCAGATATGCAATATATTTGTTAGTGAATTGAAATTCTTCTGGTAACTTTTCAGTGCTGCAACATCTAACCGGTTGTCATTATTGCAGACTTCATAGCTGCTGGACTCCAAGAAGGTCTGTAAGATTTTAAGATTGCTGCAACCACTGAAACATGTGGGCAAGACATGGAGGTTCCAGAGATTATGTTGTAGTTGACTCGTCGCCCACCCGGACCAACAGTTGATACTGGAGACCATGCTGCCAATATATTCAAACCAGGTGCTGTAATATCTTGCTGCTATTAGAATATAAATAGTTAGAAAAAATCATACTTTAAAAGTCACACATGATGTACAGATTACCTTGATAATATCCGGAGTAATAACATTTGGTCCTAGGGAAGAAAACACGGTCACTTTTGGTGCAGGTTTTGTGTTCAAAACTCTCTGTGTGGAGCAATTCTTGCAATTGGATTCCTATAGTGAAAGAAGTATGCTTAGTTCTATTAGATTAAAGAGCTTTCATTTCGATAATGACATTTCCTTACTTCATTTTTTCTTTCCTTCAATCATGAATTCTTTAGGCAACAAGTTAAGGAACTCACCTTTGTGTCTGCATATATGCCTGAAGCTGTTGTGCTTCTTCTTGACCTATTAATGTGCCTGGTATTACAAACTGAAAGCCAATTTCTTTGACAATTGGATCGATCAATTTCATTCCGGCACCTCCACCTAGTTGTACAGCTACGGCCCTTTGTCTTCGAACATCGGTGAGAACCTCAATTGTACACACAACAATCTTGGCAGGGACTACAGTATTGTCCTTGCAAAAGCTGACAGACAAAGAATAGATTAAAAACCAATCCTTTAAGAATAAGCTCAAGTCACAGATCTTGGATCTGGGGATGTATCAATCTGGTGAAGCTTTATTTTACTTTCACTAACAAGTCGGAAGGTATTATTTACATGGAATATCATGGTGGGAAATTTTTTGAGTTTGAAAGTTACATTGACACACTACTATTTGTGCTTAAGTTGTTTGGGCTTCTAACCGAATTCATCTTAGGAACTGGTTGGTTGGAAAAACTGGTCTAAAAATTAGATAAAGAAGACTTTTATAAAGAACATGGAGATTATTCATGAGGTAATTAACGAATGAAGGATTCGGTGTTGCATCCGACAGAGTCACTGCCAGATTATTTTTGCTCACCAACATCTGAGCTACCGGAAGAAAAAATATATGATACGTGACATGTATAGGAGTTGAGATAATGTTTCCATGAATATTGAAGTTTGACTTTTCATGAAGATTTGAAGCTCTAGCAGTTTGTCTTTAATTTCTGGAACACCCGGTGCAGCTGCATCACCTCCAGCTATCAAACCGTATGGGGTTTCCATTTTCAGAGGGTTCAACGAAAAACCCTGAAAGCACATCAATTTTTAGAAAGTCCTCATTAATACATATATTTCTTGGCCCTCATCTTTTGTTTTTTTTTTTCCCACAGGGAACCGAGATAAAATCATGATGGCATTAGTAAATCACCTTCAAAACTTGTGAATTTCCAAGATAAATGTTTGAGTCAAATTCCCGGTCCAGAGAACTAGCAGCAACAGTGAGTATCCAAGGAGCAACATTAGCTGCAGTCTTTGGGGAAATTGAGTTCCCTGCTGAACACGAAACAACTATTCCTTTCTTGAATGCATGGAAAGCTCCAACAGAAATTGCATTTGTAAAGTAAATTGGCTGGGGAGGGTCAAGGCCAAGGGAAAGAGATAGGATATCGACTCCATCATTGATTGCATCGTCCATGGCAGAAACAACATCAGCGTCACTGCACAGGTTAAACCAACAAGCCTTGTAGATGGCAAGCCTGGCATATGATGCACCACCTCTTGCAGTGCCTCTGGCCATCCCAGATAAGCTAACATTAGGCACTATAGCTCCAGCTATAGTTGAGGAAGTGTGGGATCCATGGCCATCACTGTCTCGTTCGTGATCGGAAGAAAGTGCCACCAATATCTTCTAAAGGCCCATTTTCGGCTTCAAATCCTTTGAAGTAGAACCTTGCTCCTATAAATTTTCTGCAATTTCCAATCCAAAACACGTTGTTCTCATAATTATCTTTCATTGAAATTCTGGTAGCAATCACAGCACAGAATCGAAGGCATTTTTTTTTTATCAAAAAAGTGTTATAAATCAACTTCTGTGCCTTATGATTGGCGATGATTTAAAAATTTTGTTTCGATATAAAGGATGCTGGTATATTGGGGCAAAAAAATTCTAGATACCTGTTGCAGTTATCTGATGTAAAATTTTCACCAGCAACACATTCTCCCTTGAATTTTATGGGCACACCTAAGCCAGTATCGCTGAAGCTCTCTGACTCAGGCCAAGATCCTGCAACAATAAATGAACGATTAGAATTTTAAACTGTAATGATAGTGAAGTTGGAGAAAGAGAGAGTCCATTAAGAGATGGATGTTTTTGGCAGCAAAAAAGAGCTGAATTTAAAAGCATTACCTCCATCAATGACACCAACAATACATCGGACGCTGACGAAGTCACAGGCCCTTGGTTATTCCCACAGAGAGGATTTAATCCTAAAAACTCCCATGAACGTGTTGTGTGGAGCTTATTCATCCGGCTCTTGAACACAGAAACAGCTGAATCTCTTCCTGCAGCAAGATGAATGTGATAAATCTGTATAGTTGTATCTAACAGTGAATCATCCATGTAGTTCAAAAAATATCTTTTTGTGCATTGTTAGATGACAATTGACATGCTTCATTTGTATTTTTCCTTTTGCAGTCTTTTCGAAAGCTCTTCCTTCTCAAAAATGTTATAGTTTAGAACAGGGTAGTTAATTGGTTGGTTATGCATAGTATATATTGATTTTATTCATGTAAATATATTTAATTTATTAATAAAAATTTATTTATTTTTAATATTTATCAAATATTTTATTAATAAATATAATATTTGATTAATAAATTTAGAGTAAAGATAAAGTCATTGAAAAAAAAATTGCAAAAAAAAATTATAAAGTTATTATAATTATAGAGTTCATATTATATCAAAATATTATTTCTGAACATTTCTAGTCAATGTTTTATTAAAATTAGACACTAATATTTAGAGTTGTTGAAACTGATACATATTATGTTCTTTTCTTTATAAAAAAAAAGCAGTTGTTCTTACAAGTTGAGATATAAGGAATAATTAAAATTAATAAGTAAGTGCTTGTCGGATAATATTTACACTGAACTGACCCGCATAAGAATTTCATATGGATAGATAACTTGTGTCTATAAAAAGACTCGCATGATAGTTGTCTAAATGATTCTTAGACTTGAGATCACTAAGTTATCTTATATAGAGAGTATTATGTTTTGATCTTGCTATACGTTGTTCTAATCAAGGGTAATAAATGGATAGATATTAGGTATAACATGAATTATATAAAGGTATTTAAGTAATTAAGAGAGGATTCATCACCCAAGATAATTAAATTAGAAAAAAAAAATTTTATTTGTTCCCAAATAGTATTGATTGTAAATTCATATGCAAGATAGAATGAGATTTAAGTAATTAAAAGAGGATTCATCACCCTAGATAAATTAGAAAAAAATATTTTATTTGTTCCCAAATAATATTGATTGTAAATTCCTATACAAGGTAGAATGAGATTTGAAAAGAATTTTAAATCTTATTCAAAGAATCAATGACTATAGTGTTGAGAACAAATATGATTTAATAGAGTAAACACACTTCTTGCTATAATATCTAAATCAGATCATTGTTGATGAAGGGATAATAATTATACTGAGAAAATAATCACTGCAAAGTTAAGTCAAACCACTTGTGACTTTTCTAATATTTGAAGGATCATGATAGGTTGCTAAATATTGTACTTAATCTTCAAATACAAATCAATCAATTGTTGAATCGATAATAAATTAATTTTTTTTAGTTTATTTAATTATATTTTATTTAGAATTGTGATTTATATTTGGATCAACTTATTAGAGAACCTAATGGATCACACATATAAGAACCATTAGTCAAAAATTAAAATGAGATGATTAATTAAGTGTGACTTGATTGTAAATAAATTTTAGAAATTGAGAATTAAAATATAATTAATACACGGGATTACAATTCTAAACCTAAAAACAATCAAGTAAGGACTTTATTGAATAAATTTATAAAATTAGCCTAAAATAATATTTGTGATATTATTTAAGGACTAAATTGATATTTTATTATTTATAGAGTTTTTAGATTCTCCTATAAATAAAAATTTATACCTTTTATTTTCTAAGGTGGGGAAAGCACATTACAGAAATACCTAAAATACAAAAAAAAAGCTAGCACTTAAAGGTATAGCAATCTCTATCTTCTAAAATGATTTAAGAGATTTCTTACTGGGGATTCGTGTAAATTACTGTTAGAGGACGAACACTTGAACGGCTTGTGATTCGTGACAACTCAGCCTTGAAGAAATTATTCAAAACTGAAAAGAACATCTAATCTTTACGTAATCTTAGTATAAACCCTAAATAACCCTAAATTTGTCTAATGGGATTCTTGAGACTCCTAAAAAAAATTAAATTTACAATTTTCGCTACATGTGTTTTGAGTAACCAAATAGTGATATCAGAACCATCTTTAGCCAATTAGGGTCGTAAATTACATGTTTTAATTGTTATTGACATTAATTTCAAATTAATTTTATATGCAAAAATTAGTTTTCCCAGATTTTATTCTCTCTTGTTTTTCAAAAAAAATTGTTTGGTTAATATATGTCACGGTTATGAACCATGACATTTAATTCATTATCGTGTTTCTGAATCGTGATAAAATTATAATTGATGTCGCGGTTATAAAACGTGATATTATTGAAATGTTGCATTTCTAAACCACAACATCCTCAAATTGTGCTATTTCACCCAAAAAATTTCATCCTATGTTACTTCGGTATTTATTTGTACTTTGTGTGCTAATTACCCAATTTATCTAAAAACAATCAAGTAAGAACTTGATTGAGTGAATTTCTAAAATTAACTTAAAATAATATATGATATTATTTAAGGGGCAAATTGATATTTTTTTT
>Ga0325404_1007931_pt1 | contig 11015 bp, 5 predicted proteins | sample PopdelMetagenome_18_FD_205664 | JGI IMG/M metagenome (GOLD analysis project Ga0325404, IMG submission 205664) | Populus deltoides microbial communities from Bellville, Georgia, United States - Xylem-Control-R1 | ecosystem: Host-associated > Plants > Phyllosphere > Stem > Wood/Secondary xylem...
ACAACTTCACCCATACTTACCATTTCATGACCTTTTAGTTTGAAAGCTCTCTTGGCAGTACACAACTCCTTCAAGAATTTGGCATACTTGGGAATTTGCTTGATAGCATCAAGCAAAGGAATGTTGAGTTCTACTTTCTTGAAAACCTCTAAAATCTCTTTTTCTTTGTCCTCTTTCTTTGACATAGAAGAACTTACAGGAAAGGGTGGAATTATTTTAAAACTAGAATTCAATGAGTGAGGAGTTACCTTTTGAGTGTTGATCGATGTTTCAGTTTGTAGAGGGGGAGGATATTCCTTCTTTGTACTCAATTTGGTTTCTATCTCTTCTTCTTCCTCCATCTCAATTTGTTTTGACCTTTTCTCTTCAAGTTCTTTCCCACTTCGCAGCATGATCACACTAACATTCTCTATTGGATTCGATACTTGGGAGGGCAATTTTCCATTCATTTATGCTTTTAATTTTCCTATATTTGAAGCTACTTGCCCCATTTGCTTCTCCAAGTTATGAATACTTAACCTTGTTTCCTGTTGAAAAGACATGATATTTTGTTGCAAGGTCACAGTGTTAGAAGCCAAAGTTTTCATCATCTCACGAAGATCATCACTGGATGAAGACCCCATAACATTAGAGTTTGTGAATGGAGGGGGTTGTCTTGCTTGATAATTCTGTTGGGGATGAAATCCATGGGGATGGAACTATCGGCCTTGATTGCCTTGTTGAGGTGGGTTCCCATAACATAAGTTTGGATAATCTTTCCATCCAGGATTATACGTGTTGGAAAAGGGATCATATTTATGCTGGGACTATCTGTTGAATCCTCCATCAACTGCATGAACCTGTTCAATGTGATCTTCTTGCATTGTTGGGCACATATCTGAGGTATGTCATTGTAAGGAACATATGCTATAAACTTTCACTTGCTGTACATTTCCACAAGCTAAAGAACGCACAAGAGAAGTAAGATCATTAACTTTATTTTCAAGGTTAGAAATACTTACCTTATTTACTTGTTTGTTTGCGAAGTCTCTACGCGTGCCAAATTATTTCAATTTGGCTATCATGTTTGAGATCAATTGGCGTGCAGCCTTAGGTGTCTTATCTGCCAATGCCCTTCCACTTGCAGCATCAATGATATTACGGTCAGTAGGCATCAATCCTTCATAGAAATATTGAATGAGCAGCTGATCGGGTATTTGATGATGAGGGCATTGAATACACAGTTGCTCAAATCTTTCCCTATACTCGGAAAGTATCTCTCCATGAGATTGTCGAATCCCACATATTTCTTTTCTTATGTTGGCAACTCGAGATGCTGGGAAATACTTTTCAAGAAAAATCTTCTTCATGCCATTCCAAGTTCCAATGGAACATGGGAGAATAGAGAAAAACCATGCCTTTGCTGCCCCTTTTAAAGAGAAAGAGAAAGCTTTCAACTTAACATATTCTTCGTCAACTCCATTCGGTTTCATGCCAACGCAAACCATATGGAACTCCTTAAGATGAGTATGAGGATCTTCACCTGCAAGACCATTAAATGTTGGTAGCAAATGTATAAACCCAGATTTGAGCTCAAAGTTTACATTATTGTCGATGTTTATGCACGGTGGCTGATTTTCCACGTTAGGAGCAGCAAGCTCCTTGAGTGTTTGTTGTCGTGCAATAGCTATGGTGTTGAGGCGAGCTTCCTTTCATAACCTGCGTAAAGTTTTTTCTATTTCGAGATCCAACTGCACTTGACTTTGATTAGTAGAACGGGTTACTAGCATAAATCATCAAGAAAACTCAAAAGAAACCAACCACACAAAAGATCAAAAACAATGCAAATTGTATGAAAATCCTACGGTAGAAAACTAAAACTGCCTAAAAACACTTGAAAACAGCGAAACTTGGCCTTGATAGGGTGGGGCTAGTGGTTATCACTAGTCCTGTTCAGAATGTTGTTTCATTTCAGGAAACAAAAGGCCGATACCTAATTCCACCAAAAAAATCTGTTTTGAACAGTACCGCCGCAAGCAAAAATTCTGTTTCTCTTTTTTTTTTTGAATCACAGCAAATAAAAATAACAGTACAAGCACAAGAATCAACTAAAATTACCTCCCTGGAAATGGCGCCAAAATTTATTGCGATGTCGCGGCCGCACAAATTAATTACCCTAACTCCAAACACAACACACAAGATAGTATAGAGCAAGCAAGAGGACGATCCCACAAGGAAGATTCAAGTCAGATTTTTATGCTAGATGATATGTAATTTTTTGGTGGGGGGCTTTGGACGTTATCTAGGATAAAATAAAAGAAAACAGAAAACTATCAAACAAAATTTAATAAAATAAAAAAATTATCATGAGAGCAAACCTTGATTGTAAGCACACATCCACCTACAGAAATCAGAACTGATCATGGAAACGAAACATCAATTTATTTTTTGAATATTTATTTCTTTTTAACATTGGTTAGTTAACGGATCCGCCGTATAACTAACCCTAACCATCAAACAATCACAGTGTACGCACTAGTAATTTAATTCAATGGTAGCCTTAAGAACTAGATAAGTTGACTAATCAAGAAAACATAATTGTCCGCAGTCTATGTTTGATTTGATTGAATGTTCTCCCTAAGATTAATAACGTAGATCCGCCACAATTATTAAACTCAGTTGCTTCACAAGTTCATATACCACAACTCCGGTTTTGATATCAAACTTGGCAATAGATTGTCTACAATAATAACTTAGAGTCCGCTCTAACAATTTAAATAAACAATCATAGGAAACATAAGCATAGGAGAACAAACATATTCATCATATAAACTGAAAAGAAAAAGTAAAATAAATCTCACAGTTCTTGAAATCCAAAGGTTTTCGTGTCCTTGCAACCAAGAAAAAGTGTTTAGCCTTACATGTTTGTTGAACAACTAATCAAAAAGAAGGAAGAATGCATAATTTCATGTTTTTTAGAGGAGGGGGGTGTTTTTCTCCTCTTGGCTGGCTGCTTCCCTTCTCTTCTCTCATTCTTTTTATATCCTAGGAAACCCTAGTCTCTATTTTACAAAATAGTCCTCCTTTATGTAGACTGTTTACATTTAAGTACTTCAATAACTATTTTTCAAAAAAAAAAAGAAATAGCCTTGCATGAAATCTTCAAGCTTTGACTTAGAGGAGCTAAATTGCTGAAATAAAAACTTGAATATCGATTTAGATGCTTCAGAAGGTAATTTGGACTCATTTCTTCACGAAACCTGTTTGCTGGCAAAATTTAGTTGTCATCTTTGAAAACTCATATCTTCCTTATATGACATTGTTTTTTGCTGAACTTTTGAGCCTTTATATGTCTTTGAGTCAGAAATGCAAAACAATTGAGTTTGCATCAATTGGACTTCTGTAGCTCCAGAAATTCAAGTCGGAATGGCCAAAGGTCAACATTGGCAGATTGTGAGATTTGACTTTGAAGGCTGCGATTTCCATGTTCTTCCTTGTTTTATTTTCTTGCCTTAAATGTCGTGAAAGTTATGGATGTTAGCTTTTTAATGTCACTGGAATCACTTCATTTCAACCTCTAGAGCTCACACTTTGCACAAAATATCGACTGAAGGTCAAATCTGCCAATTATCTTCAATTTACTCCTTTTTGCATCTTTCATCCAAAAGTGCCTTCAAAATATAAAACAAATAATATCAAGGCATTTTATATATAAAACATAAGCAAAACATTAGTTAAATATGGGTAAAACTATCGAATAATATGGTTGCATCATAAAAAATCATAAATATAAATCGAAAAACTTATGTACACATCCAATTAAATAAATCATGAATCATTTTTGTAAATAAATGAAAAAAAGTAATTAATGATAAATAAAAACATAATTGGAAAAATCAAGACACCATTGTATATCAGGATATTTAATATTGTAACACAGGTCATTTACTTAGTTATGTTTAATAAATTTGTTTATGAAAATCAATTTGTAATAGAGGTTGACATACACAAAAATTATTAAATAAAATAAAAGAAAAAAGATATTATGAAAGGTTGCACATATTAAAAATATTATAAAGAATAAATATTTAATCCATGCAAAAATTAAACACATTTAATATAATTAAAAATAATTGTTATTCAACAAAGGCTAAAAAACCGTAAAAACAAATCATAGAGAAGGAATATTAATTAAAATATAAATTAAAAAAAAACATAAAAAAGCCATTAATATAAAAAAAATTTGAAAAAAAAAAAAAGGAATCAATGAGGTAAGGTGCTTCCAGGTAAGGTAGGCCTAACGCTTGACCCAATCAAGAAAAGACATGTGTATGGGCTTTTATTTTTTTTTAAGTTTAACGAGGTGGACGACGTGTTATCTACCCTAATTGCTTGGCAAAAAAAAAATTAGACGACACGTTGTCTGGAAATCCCAGAATCTAGCCACTGGTGTGACCGAAAAAATAAGGGTTTTTTTATACCTAAAAACCCATTTTGTTTACCTAAAACACCTAAAATATAGCTTAAAATCCTTGTTAAACCAACTATGACCCCCTAAAATACAAAAAATTGTCCTAGAGTCTGAAATCAACTCGAGATTAAAAAATTTCTTAAGCACAGATATGTGTTTTAGGTATTTACAAGATAAAATAAATACACCTAATCAAGATATTCTTAAGCACAGATATGTGTTTTAGGTATTTACAAGATAAAATAAATACACCTAATCAAGATTTTAGACCTGATATATCTCGAGTTAACTCGGACAGCTGATCGAGTTTTAAACAGTGATGAAAACAATCATTTCTTGAAGCACCATGTCTCTATTTAAAAGTTTCCCTTTGTAGCCCAAATTATTAATGCTAGAAACTGTGGCAGGCTGAAGCATAAGCAGTATTGGAATTTGAAGCCATTTGAATTGGGCCTTTAGACAAGACCTGGAGATTTCTCCAGCAAGGGAATTGTTGTTGCCTTTCTATTTTTTATTCCCAGTTAACTATAGAACATGCGATGCCATGCGGTCGTTACAAAAATAGAGTTTTTATTTATTTTATGGTAATCAAAATATATATTCATAAACAAAAAAACATTAATTTAAATACTTGATAATAACTGCACATCTTCTATCAAAATCCCTTTTTTAAATGCATTATATATATATATATATATATATATATTTTGACAAAATTATAACATTTTTTTTTTAATATCAATAAAGATATTTGAATAAAAAGTATCGAGGTCGCAGCGCTAGGAGTTTCCTCATCTCAGATGTCCAGGAATGGAATAGGAACGAACTGCATTTCTACCTTATTCCGGGATTGTGCCGGAACGGATTGCTCGAAGACTGGCAACAGGATAGTGAAACAATGATGCCTTTTAATTGAAAAAGCTATTGTCTCTTGATAAAGAATGAAGGTTATGTAAAACACTAGATTTGTTATCCATGTAAAAAAAATGCTTGGGTAAAACATCTATGTATGGAGTAACTGGTTCAAGTGGTAATTTAAATAATACAAAAAAAAGCAATACCAATAAATAAACTGACAAAAAAAAAAAACAACTAGGAAAAAATATAAAAAGAATAGACCCAAGCTTATTCAGATTATCAAACAACTTAATGCTAACATAATAGAAGACAAACCACAAAAAATAACAAAGTAAAACTCTAAAGAAAAAGAAGAAACCATTAGCTTTAAAAAAAAAAAATCAAGCAAACTCAGTTGAACCTTCTAAACCTGGTTTGATTTCTAAAACTTGCAATTTGTTAAATCCTAAACTCGGCTTTAATTAAGAAACTTAAATATCAACCAATTTTATTTTGAACAATGAAATCATTGAAAATACTAATAAAAAATCACAAAAGAAAAAAAAGAATGAGGATAAAATTTAAGAGAAAAAAACTAAGGTGGATGAAATTAAAAAAACTAAGGTGGATGAAATTAAAAAAAAATCCAAAAACATTAAATAACAGTTAAAAAAAATAAGGACCAAATTTAAAAGAAAACAATCATAGAGGGTGAAATTGAAAAACATTTTTAATTTGATAGATTATTTATACAATAAAAAATGGTAAGGGGTGAAATTAAAAAATATATAGAGGGCTAACCCAATAGATTCAAACCATAAAAAAATAAAAATAAAACAAAAAAAGGGATAAAAAAATAAAAAACACCAGCTTAAAAAAAAACCAAGCAAACTCGGGCGAACCTTCTAAACCTGGTTTAATATCTAAAACCAGCAACTTATGAAATCCTGGATCTATGTTCAATCAAGAAGCTTAACTCTCAACAAATTTAATTTTAAAGGATAAAATCATGAAAAAAATATTAATAAAAAAGCTTGCATAAGAAGAAAAAAAGCAACACAAACAATGAAGATAAAATTTGATAGAAAAAACTTAAGGAGGATGAAATTAGTAAAAAAAAATTAAAAAATGATCTCCAACAAAACAAATAAGAATTAAAAAAAATAAAGATCAAATTTGAAAAATAAACAATTACAGGGGCAAAATTGAAAAGCATTTGTAATTTAATAGATTATTTATAGTGTCATATGTGCGTGCGCGCAGTGTTGAAATTAAGGAGTCGCCATCTAGTTATTTAGTTCAGGGTCTTTAGGACATCTAAGTGGATTGATCTTATCTGAAATTTCATGGTAAGGGATTGATTGTGGCTAGGAAAGGTATTAGAAACCCTAGCACAATTTATCTAAGGTAAACTACATTGCGTGGTCTGTATGTGGTTTAAAGGTATTGATGGGTTCCTAACCAGTGGTCCATCTATGACTCAAAATAAAAGTTTATATTCTTAAATAAATATGACATTTTGAATTTATTATAGGCTCGTATGTCCAATTAAATTCTTATAGAAATAATTCATGCAGGTGCCCTGATAGAATTCATTTATCCTGGAGGGTAAAAATGTTTTTCACAACTCATGTATTGTTATAAAAACAAATACTCACAATTAAAATTAGTGAATATCCAAAATAATTGTGAGAATTCTCTAGTTAACAATTAGTACTTAAAAACCAGTTAACTGGTAGGTCCAACATTTATGCTAAAATATTGACCATTAATTTTCAAGAATTAAAAATTTTAGATTATTGAAATATTGATCAAATCCCTAAGAAATTTTACAAACTTATTGAGAATTAAAAAAATACAAAAAAAAACACAAAAATTTTCTAAAACAATGCTAAAAACATTTTTCTCTCATTTTTATAAAGAAAATGCAATTTTTGTAAGGATTGTGATGTATGCAACAAGAAAAAATATTTTCTCACCTTTTTATTATATTTTTATATAATTATTTATTTCTTTAAGACTAGTCTACCCGGGTCTCCTAGTGACTTTTAACTAAACAACTGGGAAGTGATTCCTTGATCTTGATGCAGCAACGCTAGCACACGTGTGACATTTAGATTAAAAAATGATAGGGTGTGAAATTAAAAAAAATATTTATAATTTTATAGATTATTTATAGATTAAAAAATAGTAGGGGGTGAAATTGAAAAACATTTGTAATTTGATAAATTATTTATATATTTAAAAATAATAGGGGTGAAATTGAAAAAAAAAATTTAATAGACTATTTATAGATTAGAAAATAGTAGGGAGTGAAATTAAAAAAATATATAATTTTGTAGCTTTGTGTCTTGATGGACATTAATTTCTTTGCAGATTTGGTTTTTTTTTTTTGTTAATTGATGTATTTTAATTCTTTCACTTGTTAGTATACTCGCGTGAAAGATTTCAAGGTAATTCTCAACACAAACGAAAAAGACATTCTGAATGCATTTTTTGGTATCATATATATATTTTTTAATTAGGAATGGAAAAATGATGTTTTTAATTAAGAGTCGTCCACGTTGATTAAAAACATAAGCAAAAAGCTGATATTTTTTAAAAGAAAAAAAAAAAAGATAGATTCATGTGTAAATTTTTTATCTTGGTTGTTATTTTAATTTTATATATTTTATTTTATTTATCATCAAGGTTAATTCTTCTCTCCAAGTATATATGATTTTTTTTTCCGTGCAAATCAACTTATCGATCTAAAAATTGAGATGAGAAATATTCAAAGATAAATTAAAACAATCCCTTTAAAATATTAAAAAATTATAGAAACAATCCAAAAGCTTAATTAATATTACAAAAGTTAACTAAATGATTTCAAAAATATATGAGAGAATATTTATTAAAAATTAATTTAAAAAATATAAAAACAAAATATGAAAAAAAAAATCATGTAATGTTGGACTCAGCAAGTCAGGCCTACAAGCCTTATATACAAGGAAAAGCCTAGTTACAAATGAGTGTAGTATGTCAAGCCCAGATATTAGGTTGTTTTTTAAGAGTGGACGAGCGGACAATGCATCTTCCTCTTCATTGTTTTTTTTTTAATGGATGACACATTATCCGGCTTGATAGACAAGGAGTCCTTCATTTCTATTGTTTTCAGTTATTTTCAATGATAAAAAAAAAATTAGTGTCCAAGTATTTTGATAATTAAAATCTATTTTTAATATTTTTTTTTTTTTGTCTAAAAACACCTCGAAAACATCCAAAAACCCTCATTAAACATATTTTAAATCCTAAAGCACCCTCTAATATGTTTAAACATAAAAAATTAAATCAAATAAAAAAACAAACTAACAAGTTCTATAATAGTATTCCGGACATAATAAAAAAACATAAGTCAAAAGATCATTTATCAATCATCATCCTTACAAGTTCTACGCTCTTATTCCAAATATAAGGATTGGGCCTCCATCCAAAATCATTATCTTATGTTTTGCTAGTCCTTTACCATAAATATATGTATACATTAAAAAAAAGCCTTAGTATGTAAGCATCATGAGTATATTTTATCAAAAAAATACAAGCATGAAGCAACTTATCTCTAAGTAGGATGTTTTAAAGTGATTGTCATCTTTCACTTTGCATAATCAATCCCTTATATAATATTCTCTAATAAATTAATTAGGGTTTTATAATTATTATAAAATTAAATGATGATTCTTTAAGATTAAAATGTTTATTTAAGATCACGATAACATCATAAAATACAAACTAAAATAGAGTTATTAAATCTAATAAAGTCAATGATCAGGGTTGTAGGTTTGGTGAGTTAAGTTGTGAAAGCCCAAATAAATTCATTATGTTCTCATATCAATATTAAAAAAAAAAATTGCATTTGAACTCACTAAGTCGATTAGGTCATATCTATAAAACTCCTGCACAATTTAATTTGAAACTCAGGCTACATAAAAAATTAGATCAAAAAATTTTAAGATTGATTCAATGTGTCAGATTTAACATCAATACCAAAGAATTTCTTATAACATGAATATCATTTAATGGTTTTTTTTTTTCGAATGGCAGCATAGTGTAATCCAGTAAACTAGAAAAGTGCTATGAAGTTTGAAGCAAACAAATTTAAAATAAAATTCTTCAAACATAGATTTTTTTTATAATAATCCTTTTTTATTATCGTTGTTGTTATATTTTTAAAGGAATATGGAGAATTTTAATATGGATATATTAGTCATAATAAAATAAAATAAAAAAGTATTGTAGTGGAAATAACACCATTCTATTTAATTAGTCAAAGTAGGGGGTATTTCTTTGTCAAGCAACCATCATCCGAACCGATTTCATTTGTTGTCAAATAAGAATTAAGTGAAAGAACTCGTTGACTACTTGACTTTTTGGTAATGAAAGATAAACACTAAGAAAAAGTCGTCGCAATTATCACTCGTTTCAGACGACTAAGGAAGGATCCTCGAAGTTTTCATGATACGAAATAACCATGATTTTCCAACAACTAATTAACTAATACTTAATAATGTTGCATCCCAAGAAATCAATATTAATACGAATTAATCTAAATAATATTAATTTATTTTTTATTAAAAAAATCAAATTAATTTTCATTTAATCAATCAAGTCATCTATATTTAGACAGGTCTGGGTTTAATCCAAGAAATCAGATTTAATAACATTAAGCTGGTGTTCGATAGTTTATGATTGAACTAAAATTTTGAATAATGTTAATTTTTTTTAATTTTTTTATGTTTTTAAATTATTTTGATGTATTTATAATAAAAATAATTTTATATATTTTAAGTAACATTATCTAACCAACTTTCTTTCATGAAGATTAGGTCAAAAGACCCCGAAAAAAAGACGAAATTGTATCTCGGGATTTGGTGGTGGGTGTCTACTAATAAGACGTGTGAAGAGCATCCATGCAAATGCAGTCAGCATAACCAACACAATAATTCTGACTTGCTCCCTTGTTCGAACATACCTAGAAGTCCAAGGCACAACTTGCGAAAGCGTGTGGACCTCTGTGGAGGAACAGGGATGGCGTGTTATTTGCCTATTGGCGTTGGGCATCTTGGATCCCTAAACAAGGCAAAAGGCAAAAGTTACATTTAAAAATCCTAATTTTACGTTTTAAAAATGTTTTTAAAAATATTTAATTTTTTTATTTTAAATTAATATATTTTTTGTGTTTTCAAATTATTTTAATATGTTAATATCAAAAATTATTTTAAAATAAAAAATATTTTAAAAAATAACCACAATCACCTTTACAAACACATTCACGATCTCACCAGGCTACCATTACCTTGCTTCTCTTTATACCATACATTGCTTCTCTTTATACCATACATTCATATTATAATTCAATTTTAAATAGATGATCATCCAAATTTATATCTACATGTTAAAAAATAAAATAAAACAAAACGCTGAAGCTGTACATTTACAGTATAAGACACGCAAAAAAGAAGAAAAAAAGAAATTATGTCATTATCTTCAAGAAACCATGCTAGAGAGACTCATGATTCATCATGTCATCTTCAATGACATCAGCTAGAATGAAACATCGAGGAAAGGAGGAGAAGGCTTCCAAAGACGGCACTTCTTCTCCTTGCGTATTGCCTCTTGAAGCTATTTTACTGCTTTGAATGGACATTGCAAATCAAACAGTACTGTATTATTGGTGCCTGGGGCTGAGTGA
>Ga0325404_1007942_pt1 | contig 11011 bp, 4 predicted proteins | sample PopdelMetagenome_18_FD_205664 | JGI IMG/M metagenome (GOLD analysis project Ga0325404, IMG submission 205664) | Populus deltoides microbial communities from Bellville, Georgia, United States - Xylem-Control-R1 | ecosystem: Host-associated > Plants > Phyllosphere > Stem > Wood/Secondary xylem...
AGACTCACTTAAACTTCTTGGGTATAACTTTGCAGAAAAAACCAAGATTTTTAAATTTTAATTGTTTTTTAATATTTTTTATGCAAAAATAAATGACCCGCGGTATCGCGCGGGTATCAAAGCTAGTTTATATAGTAAAACGTGTGGGATTTTCACTATATATTTGTTACTGTGCAAAAGTTTTTTTTTTCATTTTTATTCTCAAACTGTGTTTTTAGACGATTAAGTGCTATTCAAAAAGCAATTAATTATAATTTTTTATGAAAATATGGGATTAGAAGATGGGGACCGAAATGAAAAATGTGACAAACATATATTATGTACCATAAGTTTTGAAAACATTCACTTTGGTCCTCCAACTTAAATAATCACTTAAATTATACAATTGTGGTCCCTCAAAAATGTTCCAATTTTATTTGGTACAGAGGTTTATTTTTGTTATTTTTTTGTTCCTAGTTAAGAGATGAGAGAGGGGTCGCCGGATTCTAACGATAGAGAGAGAAACTTGTCGTTGGTACTGATTTAGGTTATCAAAATGAAGGATTTTTGTGTCAAATTGTTCCCTTTGATGCAAGGAGTTTATATTAAGTGTTTTGGTACCTTAAAAGTTCATGAAAAAATAGATCTGAACTCTAGTTGATTTTTAATTTTGAGTTGAGTTCGGTTTTTTGGGTTTTTTTTTTTTTGTTTTTTGAGGCCATAAATGAGTTTGTCATGATTTTTAGGGTGTTTTGTGTCAAAAACGGGTTGTAAAAAAGGTTTTTACGACAAAAGAGCATTGATCCTAATTTTCTGGCCATCACAGTAGCTAAAATCTGGGCAAACCAGACGACACATCATTTGTTGTTGGCATGCCAGACCCAAGACACTTTGGTCTAAGACAATTTGGTCTAGCATGGTTGTCAGACCCAAATGCCTTGAATCTGACATGGTTACCATGTAAATATAACTTTAAAAAGTGCAATTGAAAAGATATAAAGTGATGTGACCGGTTAAAAAATTAAAAATAAAAAAATGAACAAAATCTCATCTCTTTTATTTTGTTCAGATAGTCTCTTTTAAATAATATTGATTTTTTTGTTATGCGTTTAATTTTCAAAGAGATTCTTCTGATTTATCTATGGTATTATTTTTATGTTTTCTATAGATAAACTATATTTTTGAAAATAAAAAAAATATTTATTTTCAGATGATATTTTTAATATGTGCATACATATTACATGTTATTTTTTATTGTTTTTATTTTATTTAATTAATTCAATGTTTTATTTTTCAAGATTAAATATCTTAATTTACGTCTGTCTCTCGGTTTTTTAAGTTTTGTTTCTAAGTATCATTAATGATTATTTATTAGCATACATAACTCTTAGTGTATTTAATTATATGCGTATAAATTTTTTAATTAATCGCTATCACGTGTAGCCCTAGAAGAAAACATATGAGACAACGCTTCCAATGACGTGAATAGCATCTTTTGGCCATGCTTCTTGTAATAGTTTCAGTCTTCAAAAGCATGCCATGGACATTTATAATTATAAATAGGAGGTTGGTATTGCTTTCAATTAATAAATAAATCACTCGTTCCATAGGAGTTTCAGTCTTCACCCAATAGATTATTCCAATTATTGCTAGAATGCAAGCTGCTGTATGAATTTGGCACAGGTCACGGCTGACATCTACACTTCTTTCGGTGTATACGAGATAAATAACTACCGTCTCAAGATATGATTTATATTATTTTTTAATATATCTTTTTAAATGAAAATCCTTTAAAGTTAAAACTTGCACAAACTCACATTACCTTGTATTTAATTTTTATCAAATAAATAGAGATGATGAGATTTAAACTCATGACCGCTTGGTCATTAAGACTATGATATCATGTTAAAAAACTATCTCAACTCAAAAATTTAAACTGTTAGGTAAAGTTCTAAAATATGATTTATATTATTCTCTAACCTTTATTGTTGTGATTCAATTGGATGTATTTGTAGTGTATTAAAGTTGAATAAACCCAGAATGCTCTTGCATCCATAGAACAGAAAATTCTATCTTCCAAGTGTTCCTTCTAGCTCCTTTTGTCAAGACATTTTTTCAAGAAACTCGATAGAACTTAACCTAACTTGCACATTCTGTTTTCTCTTTTTTCAAGTGATTGCTGAAATTCAAAGAAGAAGGGGGGGACATCCATGATTGTGTGCTTGAGAAATTCAAGGTCGTTGACAGAGAAACGTTAATTGCACAAATTTATTGATTTTGTTATCCCCTACATCATCTTTGAACAATAATACAGGTTTGTTTAACAAATCAATTCAATTACTATAAAACTATTATTGGGGTTTCACCGGAAAAAAAATTATTAAAATGATTTTTTAATAAGGTATTAAAGTTTTGTTGACCAATAAATTACGAATTTAAATTTTACGAGTTCAAATCTCAGTACTTTTACTTTATTTGATAAAAATTAAACATAATGTAATAAAAATATGTGTAAGTTTTAAGTTTAAAAAAATTTTATTTAAGATAATGTATCATGTTAAAAATAAAAAGACAAAACCCCTACTTTTTTTCCTTGTTTGTGTCGGTCTTTAATTTCTATTCCTGTAGTGTTTTTAATTTGGTCAATTAGTCGTTGTGCTCTTTGAGTTTGTTTAGTTAAACTTCGTGTTCTTTCAATGTATTTAATATGCCAAATAAGTAATTTTTATCAAGTTTTCGTGTTAATTATACATGCTAATTATGTGATAATAAAATAATTTTCGTTATTAAATGACTTTTTATATTCATGTGCCTATAAACCCAAATAAATTGTTTTTGATTTATTTTTCTAAGATAATTTATTTGGTAATACATATCTTACACAAATATAAAATGCCATCTCATAAATAAAAAATATTTAATAATGTCATATCCGTATACATATTAGAATTGAAGCTTGATATAAGTCAACTATTAAATTAATGACAAAATTAGAAACAGTTAATTGAATGACTTTTAAGAGCACAAAGTTAATTGATCAAATTAAAAATAAAAAGATAAAAATAAATAATATACATAATTACAAGAATAACTTTAGAAATTTTACCTAAAAGTTGAAAAAATGCTTTAAGGGATAAAAAGTCAGAAAATTCATTCATGTGTTGTCTAGATATTAAGCGGTGTTTGTTTTAAAGCCTGTTTTTTTTTAAATATATTAAAATAATTTTTTTTTTATTTTTTAAAAATTATTTTTTATATTTATATATAAAATAATTTTAAAAAATAAAATAAAAATTATAAAACACAGGTTACACCAAAATCCCAAACAATATAATTATAAATGATATGTCATTAATTACAAGGTACAATTCTAAAATCAAGTGTGAGAATACGATCTAACATGATAATTATCTCCATTGGATTATTTAATATCTATAAAAAATTTGGGCACGTAATTTAGCTATAGGATAGAATTTGGTAAAAAGTCTTCAGTAGCATTTGGGAACACCAGCATCCAAATGTTGTTCGTAAAAAAATTAATTTTATTATATTTTTAAATCGTTTTAATGAACTGATATAAAAAATAAATTTAAAAAATAAAAAAAAATATTATTTTAATGTATTTCTGACTGAAAACTATTTAAAAGAAACCACAACTACAATACCAAACACAACTTAGCAAAACCACTACTACAATATCAAAATCAACATAATAATTCTGAAATAAAAAATGCTTTCATATCCAAACAAATTATTTGATGTCATGCTAAAGACGTGTTTAATTAGCATTACAACCAAAATGTTATTTGTCTAAAATTTATTTTTTTATTTTAAATTAGTATTTTTAATGTTTTGGGTTGTTTTAATATGTTAATATAAAAAATAAATTTAAATTAAATATTATTTCAATATATTTATATATAAAAGAAAACGCAAAACCACAATTCCATTCAAGCAATATGATGGCAACTACTTTAGCACTAACCGGCTGAAAAGCAATAATGTTCAAACCTCAAAAAGTCGGAATTAATTGCACAAACAAATTAAAAAGACGTTATCTTAATATTGTCATAGTAATTCTGGAAAAAAAAAACTTTCATCTCTAAATAAATTATTTGGTGTCATGTTAAAGGCATGTTTACCATTACAGTCAAAACGATATTTGCCTAAAAATATTTAAAAAAAATAATTTTTTTGTGTTTTTATATTATTTTAATATACTAATATTAAGAATAAATTTTAAAAACTATAAAAAAATATTATTTTAATATATTTATAAAAAAATACTTTAAAATACAACTTTGATCACATCTCCCATCCATAAACATAATGTGATGGCATCCTCGGAGCACTAATCGGCTAAAAAGAAATAATGTTCAAACCTCAAAAGGTTGGAATTAATTGCAGAAACAAATCTATTAAAATTCAAAGTCGAGCTTGTGCATGTGGTAAGAAACTTGTGTCCGGAAAGACAGACATTGGTCAAAGATGAAGCTCCTCCAGTGCAGGGCATGTCTTGGAAAAGTACTAACAGCCACATCTACACACCACTTGGAACCATCCAAATGTATCTGGCAGCTAGACAATTACAGGTGCAGCTACTCCATCTGTACGCACAGATGCATGAACCTGTTTACTGTTCACGTCTCTTGAGAGAAGTCAACTTTCGAGAGTTTGCGCTAAGAGTGGATTCCTGTGCCAAAAAGCATGCAACATCAGATGTCAATTGTGATCTGTGCATGCATGCTTGCGTACTGTTCTACGACCCTTTTGTCACGTCTTCTTCTTTCTTCTCTTCTTTTTTTTATGCTGAAACCCGTGGATCTAATTAGCCTGAATCAAATGTCAGTTGTGATGTTGACAAATATACTTTAATAATCTCAACAATGGAGTTTTTTAAGATTGATTCAGTGGGTGATTAGGAGTGTACTGGGGCGGCTAGTTTAAATTTTTATAATTCGCTGTTTTGAGCGCAAATTTAAAGGAAGGCATGGATGGAAGGCGACGTATTATAGCTAACTCTACACTTAATTTGTATTGCGATGGATTTTAAGTGATTGGAGAGATTGAATGTCTTGAAGCATGTTGCTAGAAGATAAGATTGTTTATCATGAAAATATTTGAGATGCTTGTCCATTTATAAGTGTTCCAGACCAATCTATCAGAATTCTAAATTCATTCACGAGCTAAGATGATATTGTTTTTTCTTGTTGGACAAGTTGGAGTGGTGCTCTAGATCCATTCACGAGCACTTCAAACTCTTTTACGAGCTATGATGATTTTTAAATATAATTACATGTTATTATATATCATGAGAATTATTTGTGTTGCTTATTTGAATTGTATGGATTATGGTTTTTCTAGCCATTGAGTTAATGGCCGAAGAAAGTGTCCATGAATATGTCTTTTAATTGAGTCGTAGATAGCATTTATGGCTCACGTGTCGTAGTTGGTATTAGCAACACATGAGTCGCAGGTATTGAAAGCGACATGCAAGTCGCATATATTATTTGCAATTCAATTAAGTGTATTAGATGAATAAATATTTTTTCACCTATGTTGCTTTATCAAAAAAAAAATTATTTTGCCAAATCCCCAAAAATCTCTTTGTTTATAATCAACCCATTTTTCATTTATTTAGCTTCTTAAGATGATAGGGAACATGTGTTGACTTCATATTATTTCAATTTGAAAAAAAATCAAAAAATAAAACAAAATTTTTGTTAAATAAATTGCTATCTTTTTATTTTTTTATGACTTGATTTAAAAATATTCTGTTATTACAAAAAAAATAAAAGATGTGGCATTTTTACTATTACACAAAAGAAAAAACACTATGAATTATAATAGTGTTTCACAAAGGTTTTTTTTTTTTATCACTTAGTTTTTTTTCTCTTCTTTTTTGTTTTTTTTATTTGATCCTTTAATATTGTGTTTAATTTGCTTTAGGTTTGGTGGTTTGTTTTGAATACCTGACTTAGAGTTTCTCACGATGTTGAGAAACAAAACACCACTATGTTGGTGCTCTGTTTGGCAAAATTAAATGAGATTTATTAATTTAAAATAATTAAAGTTATGGGGAAAAAAATTGAATAATTGACAAATATTTAGTCTTTTTTTCTTGCTAGAATCGGGGACTGAAATGCATAGGTTGGCAAAGGTATAACCTTTTTTTTAGTGTATTAATTTTTTTTTCAATTTGATCATTTTATATTGAGTTTATTTAAGATTGGACTTAAAGGTTTTTTTATTGCCTAGATATATGGATCTCACAATGTCGTGAAAAAAGTTTTGCATGTAGTTGATGCTAAGTTTCATAAAATCAAAAATAATTTTACTAATTTAAAATAATTAAAGCTATGGGGACCATATTTAAAACTAAAACAAGAGTGGGAATGAGATTGGACGAGTAGTTGAGGCAAGTTTGACGCGTGCGTTACGCACATCAAAGACTTAGGAGAGTTGTCACACTATGGAGGCATGTATGCCCTCCTTCAACCACCAAAAGTTGTGTTCCACCGTGTCTTCTTAATCATCTTAATAAGATCTACATGACGAGGTAATGCATATAGGATGATGGGCGGCGATGTGTCATCGTTGTCCTATTCTTCTTTTCTTTTCCTTTTCTCTCTATGCCTAGAATTTCATGCTTTGCTTGGTCAATTTTCCTTTTATATTAATTTCAGTCCTTATTTTTTTTAATTGTAGTTTTTTTTATTTATTTTTTTTTTGGTTTTTTTTTTTACTTTCATTCTTTAATATTGGGTAAGTTGAGGATTGGCTGCATAAATTTTTTTTACTTGCTGTATATAGGGTAATGGTTTGGAAGGTTAGCTCGAGTTGACTTAGGTTATTTTAATTTTGGCTTTCAACATTTAATTAATTGAGATTTGGGTTTCATGGTTTTTTTTTATATGCTTTCTATTAAGTTACTGCAGTCTCATAAATTGGGTCGCTGGTTTGCTGAGTTAACTCAAGTTTTCTCTCTTAAAAAAATATTTTTTTTGATTTCGCCCTTCAACAAAGGATTGGTTAAAAGTTGGGCTTTGTAATTTTTTTAAAAAATTTGCTTTTCATGAGCTAATCTCATTCTAACGACTTTGATCACGAGTTTAGCTGGTTGAGAATTAATCTTTGTGATTTTTTTTATTTGTTTTTAAGTTATCCCGGTCTCATGACCTATGTTGCGGGTTTTCAAAATTAACCCAAGTGAACTCGAATTTTTATTTTTAAAAAAGAAATTATTTTTTTTAATTTTATTATTCAATAATAAGTTGGTTGATAACTATGTTTCATGATTTTTTTTAATTTTTTTTTATATAAGTAATTTTATTCTCATGACTCGATTTACAAACTTAATTAATTATGAATTAAGTGCCATGATTTTATCTTACAATCTGGAACTCTAATCAATAACATAAAAACATACACGCTTGCCTTCTAGATACTAAAAGTCATTGGAATAAATTAGTTGGAGAGTAGCTTATCTCGTACCAAAAATAAAACTGTGTTTTCAATAAAATAATAATAATAATTGATGCCTTGCATTTCATCTTGAGATTCCATGAACCCGCATGCTTCAACTTTTTGTTTCTTTTCTATTTTCTAGTAGTTTCCAAGTTGACAAAAATAATAAAAAGATAGAGTGAGTATGAAAAGGATATTCCAGCGACGTCAGTATTTCAAAAGAAATAAGAAAAATTTGATATCCGAGCTATTGATTTTATCAAGTTCAATAAATACAGTTAGTTAAAAAGATATCAATAATAAAATAAAATTTTTTATTAATAATTAATTATAAAAAATAAATTATCAATATTATCATTAGAAAAAAAAAAAGCATGATGGAGACTAAAATTTATTCCGTCATAGACACCGCTCCACCACAAAAAAAAAAAAAAAAACTCACCAAGATGGTTCTAACACCATTATGAAAGGTTGCACAACAACATTAAAAGAGGTTGAATACCTTGTCAGAGTAACAAATCAAAAAGCAAACCAAATAAAATATTATGAAATGAGCATCTTATGCTTATATTTAATTATTTAATTTAATTTAATTCAAAAAAAATTCTTTTATAAAAATTAAATTTAACAAAGAATGATGAATAAAAAGATCAGAGATAACCCAGGTCATTTTCAAAATTTATGAAAAATACCTATAGAAAACAAAACAAAAAACAAATAACAGAGCTCAATTTCCAATTAAATAATATTGAATGATGAAACTAAAAAAATATTAAAAAATAAAAAATAAAAAACAAGTAAACACGAGTGAATCTCTTAAACCTCGATTAATCTTCCAAACTTGTAATCCGTGAAATCATATATCCAATCTCAATTAAGAACCTAAATTCCCAACCAATTTGATATTGAAGGATGAAATTATATACCCGATCTCAATTAAGAACCTCAATTCCCAACCAATTTAATGTTGAATGATGAAATCATAAAAAAAAATTATTTTAAAAATTTTCTCAAATAAAACAATTAGCAATTAAAAGAATAAAGATCAAATGTGATAGAAAAAAATTGAAGGATAATGAAATTGAAAAAAAAATCTAATTTTATAAATTATTTCAAATAAGATAAATAGTAATAAAAAAGTTATAGACCAAATTTGAATAAAAACATTTTAAGGGATGCTTTGAAAATTTAGAGAGCTCAAGTGCAGAAATCAAGGAGAAGAAAGAAAAGAAGAGAAAAAAAAATAAAGTCATCGATGTCAGAGGTTAGTAAGTCACTCGCATCGCCTAGGGAGCGAGGGGGTCATCAAGAAAATTCCAACGACGTCAAAGGAGGTCATCTTTGGCCATCAAAATCCTCTGCACACGTTGCTTAAACATGGCGTAACGACAGACGCATTGTCGCGTGCAATGCACACGCCAATAAATTTTACTTTTAAAATATTATTTTATATTTATTAAAATATTAAATTGATCCTAGGTCAATTTTATTATAACTAGAAACCTAGGATAAAAATACAAAGATGCTCTTGGATGTCAGCTAAAATTTTTGTTGTTTTTAAGAGTGATTTAATCATTTTATTATGTTGTAAACATATAAAAAAATCGAGTTATCCTTAATTAATTTGATAATAAGTAATGGACATTGCAAAAAAAATCCATCTAATTAATTTATTGAAAATGGAACGGAGATTTTGAGATCACATGAGAATGAAAGAGAACCACACAAATAATACAGATTTTGAGTAAAATTATTTGTGCATTTCAAAAAGCTCTCTCTCTCACTAGGCTACTATTTATTTGAACAGTACAATGAGAGTTTTGATGCTTTTAAAAACATTAAAGTATTTTTACATTATTAGTTATTATTAAATTAATCAGACATAAATAAGTTTTTTTCAGCTCTAATTATACAGTAAAACAATAAAAATATTATTAAAAACAAGAAAAAATTAAACTTGCATAAAAAGTACTATTAAAAGTTTTATAGATTTTTAATTTCATCCTTAAATCCAAATTGTTTATATCATGTTTTTCAATTTAATCCTTATTTTTTTGATATTATTTTTTTCTTAGCCCTTTTATGTAAGTTATTATGCTTTTCAATTTCTCCCCTAAGTAAAAAAAAATTATTTTGATTTTTTTATGTCAATGGTGATCCTCATTCTTTTAATATTTTTAGTTCATTTTAGTAAATTGATTTTTCTTTTTAATTTCATCCTTCAATCAAATATAAAATTTATTTTGATCCTCAATCTTTAATTGTATTTTTTTAATCCCTTTATATAATTGAATTTTTTTTAATTTCATCATTTAATATTTGATTGATTGAGAATTGAATTTCATGGTTTTTCTAGATAGGGTGTTTTAGGTCTAATGACCTGAGTCACGGTTTTAAAAAGTTATCACAAGTTTTTTTTTAAATATATTGTATCATTTTGTTTATTTTTTATCAGTTATTTCAATCTCATGATCTAGACCGCAAGTTTGACAGGATATCTAGGATTAACTCGGTTCTAGTTACTAGAGTTGCAAATTTATCATGCTAACTTGAGTTGATTGAGATCTTTTTTATGTCATTTTCTTACTCAATTTTATTCTTTTGTATTTAATGAGTTGTGAATTGATATTCATTATTTATCTATTTTTAAAAAATACTTTGTTTCTAAGTTTTTCTAGTCATTTTTCTTTATAAACTTGATTTATTTATTGTTAATTTATTTTTTATTTAATTAAAATAAAACTAATCTATTAAATCCAGTAATATTTATAATTCAAGTCACTTTTTTTTTTTTAAAAAAAATATGGATGTGATTGCTTAAATATTATTTTTTATATAAAAAAGTAATCTAGCCCTGAGGCGATATACGTGCATGCACCAAGCCTCCTGTGTGCCCTTCACCATGTTGTAGGCTTTTGATACGTTGCAGAAATTCCACTTATGGTCTAGATAGCTTATTAGCTTATGACTTGATACAGCAAGCAGCTTATCAGCTTCTACTTCGAATGAAATTCTCCACCACAAATTGAATTAAATACTACTCCTAGCTACATCTAATCAGGTTGAGTAGCATGGACTCCACACTAGAAAACATGTCGACAAAATTAGCGGTATGGCTCATGAGGTTGACCTTAATTTCCAAGATACCAATTTGATCCTCTCTTGTGTTTTTTTGGGCTAGAGGAATATGCCATCCATCCGAGGTGGCTTATTTTTTATCATGCATTGAAAAGCATGAACATGATGCCCTAGCGTCGTCCTCTCCTTCAAGATCCACACTCATTTTTGAATAAAATAAAATTAAAAAAAAGCTATGGATCTTTCCATGGCCACCAATCACGCAATTTTCCTTGGTGGCACGCAAGGGATGGGAGAATTTTAGCATATGAGTGCTGCAAAGGGTAACCGTGTAGGAGGCTGCAAGGACATTCATGTTAGACTTGGCTTCCTGCATAGAAATTAACTACGTCCAATTCTATATAGTTGAATATTGTCAATTTTTTTTTATTATTCGTATTTATTTAGCATATTCCATGTGGATTTTGAAGATGCTTCTAGAGTCTTG
>Ga0325404_1007943_pt1 | contig 11008 bp, 6 predicted proteins | sample PopdelMetagenome_18_FD_205664 | JGI IMG/M metagenome (GOLD analysis project Ga0325404, IMG submission 205664) | Populus deltoides microbial communities from Bellville, Georgia, United States - Xylem-Control-R1 | ecosystem: Host-associated > Plants > Phyllosphere > Stem > Wood/Secondary xylem...
ACTCAAAACATTTCTTTAAAAATTTTAAAAAACTAATATAATATAGTAGAATAAAAAATGTGCGAAGAAAACAAGTATGCAATAACAAAAAGATAAAAACAAGTTTTATGATCTTTTGTTTTTACCTATGTAATAACAGAGATGTCATATTATTTCTTTTATTTAGGAAAAAAACTATATAAATATCCTAAATTATTACTTGGATAAGTTTTATAAGTATTTGGGTTAGAATGTAATCAAAAAAATTATTAATTAATAATCATACTTATGCTCATATCATGAATATATTTAGAAAGCGATTGAGTGGATAAAAAAATATTACAAAGAAACTTAAAGGGTTTGAGCTTTCATTCGAACTCAAGACACAATAATATTACGGATTGTAATAAAAAAAAATTCTCAAGTTTTATTTTCATGTTATTCTTGTTAAATTGGTGTTTAGGATCGCACTTGATAGTTTGTTTTAGTTAGGTTTATATAGGGTTCTTGCGGTGTCAAGGAAAAAATCTGACACTCCGTTGATGCTTGATATCATAACCCAATTTTAAAGTAAAAATTATGTTTGAAAGTCAATTGAGTAAAAATTAGAAGAATTAATTAAGTTTGAGGACATAATTAAACTTCTAATGGGTTTTGTGGATTTAATCAAGGACTCAATTGAAGAGAAATCAAGTTTAGATGCTTAATTCATATCAATTCACAAAGATTGGAAGATTAGGAACACATTTGAATCTTTGAAAGACTAAATTTGGTGTAATCAAGGGCTTAATTGATACAAATATAAAATATAAAGTTCAATTAAGGATCACATTGAAGAAATATAAAACAATGACAACTGTGTAGAAAGAGCTGAAATTTAAGGGTTCAATTGAAGAAAGCTAAGGGTGAAATTGCAAGGAATCTAAAAAACTAAGGCTGATTGAGACTCCATTGCAAAGTTTAAATTCAGGGACCAAATAAAAAAGGATTATAATTTCACTATTCATTATCTTACGAAGAAACTTAAAGTTTTTAAGCTTTGATTGGAGCTTATGACATAATAATATTGTGGATTCTAATAATGCTTTTTTTTTTGCTCATGTTTTATTTTCATTTTATTCCTTTTAAACTCGGTTGTTTTAGGTTCAAACTTTATGGGATTTTTATTATTTTTATAGGATTCTTTTGATGTCGTGGAAAAAATTTGAATTGATGCTTGATTTAGAAAAATAAAATTTGATTTTTTTGATAAATGATGAACTAAATTGATTTTTTTTATAAACTGAAACAAATGTTCATACCTTTATTTTGACAAATCATGAACTAAATTGAATGAAAAAGATAGTGGGGACACTGGATCTGAGACACGTCACACGTGTGTGTGATCATTGATGATGGAGGACTACAAAACCATTGTTCATTGTTTGAGAGATTGGGTTCTAACTTATGTTTTTTAGTTCAAATTATTTGGACTTTTAGTTGAGTTTTTTTATTAGATTTAATATTATTTTATTTTGAACTTCAATTTAGTTTTAGTCCTTTGTCCAAATGGTTGGTTGTTTTAGAGTTTTGTTTTTGTTTTTTAAATGTAGTTAGATTATGATGATTTGATAACAAGTTATAGACTTTTTATTTTTCAACCTCCAACCTTTCTCTATTCTTTAGCTCCTTCACTGATTCTTGGCTTTTTATTTCTCATTTTTTACTTTTCTTATATCTCTCTTTTATCCTACATTAACTTTGGTGTCAAAGCTAAGGTTTTTAATTGTTCTCGTAATTAAATGATCAATGGCTTGTTCAAATTCTTAACATTCAATCAAGTTCATAAATCCTAAATTAATAGGAGGTCTCACCAACATGGGATTTAAAAAAATAGTCTTTTTCCACACACACACACATATATATTACTTTCATCCAAACATATCCTCAAATCAATTTTTCCCCTAAAAAAAACCATGGCTAGTATTCATTATCTTCACTAATAAACCAACCACCACTCTAGAGACAACCACATCACTAGTGACCCAACCACCAACTCACTCACATCAGCCATCAACTGTCATCCCAACCACCAAATAGTACTTAACTAGTGTCGAACCACCACAAACCTAACAACCATATCACTTCATGACCAGAACAACCACTCGATATGTAATCACCAAACCAACAACTCAACCACACTAGCTCTCCCCCATCATAAAAAACATTATGTCACACCTTGCAGCCCAAGAACACCCTATCTAGACATGCTCAACAGAACGCAATCGATCAGATCAAGTTAGTCCAACAATCACACAATTACCAAACAATCCACCCAGCACAACAACATCACACCAGTAAAGCCAACAGAACCAGTAGCCTTAGCCACTAGTTCTTCTATGGAATGGTCAATAGGTTACCTTGGATGAGAGGCATTTATAGTCTCAAGGCTTAACAATGGAATACATGTACCAACAACATCATTAGTATTAGCTAATAAACATATGTGCTAAATAATAATGTATATGCAGAGTTCAGTTAGTTGTTAATTTCAAAATTAGTTAAGGAGATATATAGTTAGTTGGAATTGTTAGTTACTTACTTAATGGATAGTTAAAATTGCTATATATAGCAAATGTATTAGAAATAAAGGAGGAAGAAATTACATTTGATGCACAATTGCATTTTTTTTCTTTCTTTTTAATGCTTCTCAATCTTTATCCCTTTTCATCTCATTCTCTCTTATTTCTAGTATTATTTTTATCCTTCTTAAAGTTTCTTTGTTTTATTAATGGAAACCTTAATAACCTGTATCATAGCTAATCCAAAGCCATTAACAATTCTTGTTTAAAACTTAAGAAAATGGTGGAGAACACTATGACTGATATAAAGGAGCACTATAGGAAACTTGATGAACAAATGCAAGAATTGTTAATGGCTTTTTTAAATATATATATATATATATATATATATATATATATATATATTACTCTCATCTAAACATATTCTCAAATCGATTTTTCCCCTAAAAAAAACCATAGCTAGTATTCAGGTAACTTTTATTGCAGCTAAGGGTGACCAAATTTGGAACCATTGTGCTGCTATTGTAGCCTTGGCACCTGCTGCTTCAACCCTTCCTATTCTACCTTGAATTGTACTAGTATAAGTTGTATGCAATAATAGGTGTCTTTATGATGCACGATAACATTGAAGTGTTTGGATGACCATTTTGTTACTTCTTTTTTTACTATATTTCATTTTCTCATAAGACAACCTAATGGGTCGAGTACTTGTTGGATTTGATATAAATGTTTATGTATTTAAAATATGAAGTTTTATTTTCATTTTCTCATAAGACAACCTAATCAGTCGAGCACTTGTTGGATTTGATCTAAATGTTTATGTATTTAAATATGAAGTTTTATTTTCATTTTCTCATAAGACAACCTAATCGATCGAGCACTTGTTGGATTTGATCTAAATGTTTATGTATTTAAATATGAAGTTTTATTTTCATTTTCTCATAAATGGGTTGAGCTCAAGACACAATAATATTGTGGATTGTAATAAAATTATTTTTGCTCAAGTTTTACTTTCATTTTATTCCTCTTAAATTGGGTTGTTTTAGGATCAAACTTGATGATTTGTTTCACTTGGGTTTATATAGGGTTCTTGCGGTGTCGAGGAAGAAATCTGACACTCGGTTGATGCTTGATATCATAACCCAATTTCGGATCTCCTAAAATTGTTTTATAAAAAAAATACTTTTTTTTATTTAAAAATCTATAAAAAAAATTAGTAATTAAAAATCCAAAAATAATTTTGAAAAACGAGGAGATAAGTCTATAAGTTTTAACAGGACAGAAAGGCAGAAGAACAGTCACATTGTGATATTTTGACAAGACAAACTAAAGAAAGACTTAATGAAAAGAAAGTTGAGGTTGAAATCCAAACGTGACCAAAATTGAAAGTATTAATTAAGTTTAAGGACTTAATTAAATTTCCAATAGGTTTAATTCACTCAATTAAGGACTTAATTGAAGTAAAAATAAAGTTTGAAAGTCAATTGGGTAAAAATTGGAAGAATTAATTAATTCTATGGACTTAATTATACTTCCAATGGGTTTCGTGCATCCAGTCAAGGACTCAGTTGAAGAAAAATAAAGTTTGGATGCCTAATTCAGATCAATTCGTTAAGATTGGAAGATTAGAGAGGCTTAATTGAAATAAATTTAAAGTATCAAATTCAATTGAGGATCACATTGAAGAAATCTGAAACCAGGCATAACTTTGTAAAAAGCCCTGAAATTCGAGGGTCTAATTGAAGAAGGCGAACGGTGAAATTGCAAGGAATCCAAAATATTTGGGCTTAATAATGGAATACATATACAAACAACATCATTAGTATTTGCTAATAAACACATGTGCTTAATAAGATAGGGGCAAGGAAGAATATGCTGAGAGGTTTGCGGAGACTAAGTCCTTAATGAATGCCTTAAACCCTTCACTACCCGAATCCTAATATGTTTCTAGTTTTATCAGTGGATTTAGTTAAAATATCAAGCCAATGCTAAAAATCCTTAGGCCAACAACGTTGATGCAAACATTTGAACAAGTCAAGTGGCAGGAGGAATAAAATAATGCAATAGTAAAGAAAAGCTTATTCAATATAATAACTGCTCATTCACATAACATGGATCGACAACGAGGTCAACCACCACCAAAAACTTTTAACCATTCTAAAAAAGAATTGCCTCCAAGCCCAAGACAAAACTCTAAAACATTACATGAGTAGAGAGAAGGAGGCTCGAGCAATGTTGGAGAAGTGTGCACCTAGGCATCAATATACCATGAAAGAAATACGTATGATAGAAGAAGTGAAAGAGGTGAGGAAAGAATTCCTGAATGTGAAAGAAGGCAATGTGATGAGTATGAAAGAGTTAAGTTTAGTCCAATATCTATTTTTGACAAGATGGTTACGAAAAAGGGTAACATAGGAGTTATAATGAGGTTAATCCGTTGACGTGATCTTTACAAGGAAGATTCCACAGGGGAAAATTTAGAACAGCTAGTCATCTAATTTCTAAATTTCACTATGATTCTTAATCATAATTTTAAAAGGAAAGGTATTTTTACACGCTTAGAGGAGAGACATTTATAGTTTGAAGGTTTATCAGTTGAATACAAGTAACAACATTAGCAATAATATTAGCTAATAAAAACATGTCCAAATAATAATGCCTATGTAGGATTAAGGTAGTTACAAAATTTAATGAAGGAGCTGTATAGTTAGTTGGAGTTGTTCATTTGTTACTTACATGGATAGTTAAACTACTATATATTACAATTGTGTTGGAAAAGTAGTACGGGGATGAAGTTACATTTGATGCAGAATTACATCTTCTCATGTTCGCTTTAATTCTTTCCGGTTTCAATCTCAATCTCAATCTCTTGTTCTTCTTCTTTTTTCTATCTTTCTTAAAGGTTTTTGTTTTTTTGTTTTTTTGTTAAAGGAGAGCTTAACACTACTTTCTCCACCATATTGAATTCCCTCACATCATTTCTCCTAGCGGCCTCAATGCTGTGAGGGGTAAAAAAGAATGGAATTAATTGGGAGAGTTTAAAACGTTTTTATTTAATTATTTATTCTTTTTTTGTTGTATTTTTCTTTTATATTGATTTATAAAAAGCAAAATTAAAAAACAAAATACAAAAAAATCAAAAGAAAAAAAGTAAGAAGAAAGAGTCAGCGATCCAATTTCTAAATTTCACTATTGATTCTTGCGGATATTTTTAAAAGAAAATGTAGTGTTACACACAAAAGAATCAAATGACATGATCAATAAGTTAGCTTAGATGAGAGACATTGGTAACTTGAAGGTTTAATAGTGCATTAATATTAGCTAATGAAAACATGTTCGTTAAGTTCACATTAAAGAAGAAGAGTTACATAATACTATTAACGTAAGTAGAGTTTGTATGTTATCTATATTTGTAAACCATTTAATTGGATTATGCTATTATACTAAAACAATGAACTTATTGAGCAATTTTCTAAATTTATTAATTGTTTTTCTTAGAATTAGTCTTTATGTAAATGTAACTCGTAATTACTTAATTATGCTTGAATACGTTTCTGTCAACACCACTTGAACACTTCCTTTTAACAAGAAGGAACTTCTTGAAACGGATTTCATCAACTCTTAACATACAAATATTAATCAATGCTATAAAATCAATAAAATGTTTCGAAGTGTTTCTTACCTATAAATTTGACTTGCATGATATTATTTTATTTGCATCCATCAAATTTTCATCCAAGTACAAGAATATATTGGTGTAAAAAACATGGGAAGTTTTGGCAAAAACATCTCCTCAACACTATTTCTTTTTATCGGTATACTTATGATCATTACGCCAGGGTTTGCGATTCGTACTAATGAAGAAAATCCTGAGCTTTCTCAACATTTGGAAGAGTGCCACACAAAGGTGACAAAACGTTGTGCAATAGAAATCTCTAATAGTATATACACCAACAATACTCCATCAGAATATTGTTGCCAAAAGCATATAACAACCGGGAAAGCATGCCATGATGATTTCATAAAACTATTCATTTCAAAAATTCCAAAGGAAAAGGTAGCTTTTGTTGCAGCTAAGGGTGACCAAATTTGGAACCATTGTGCTGCTATTGTAGCCTTGGCACCTGCTGCTTCAACCCTTCCAATTCTACCTTGAATTGTACTAGTATAAGTTGTATGCAATAATAGGTGTCTTTATGATGTACGGTAACATTGAAGTGTTTGGATGACCATTTTGTTACTTCTTTTTTTACTATATTTCATTTTCTCATAAGAGAACCTAATGGGTCGAGCACTTGTTGGATTTGATCTAAATGTTTATGTATTTAAATATGAAGTTTTATTTTCATTTTCTCATAAGACAACCTAATCGGTCGAGCACTTGTTGGATTTGATCTAAATGTTTATGTATTTAAATATGAAGTTTTATTTTCATTTTCTCATAAATGGGTTGAGCTCAAGACACAATAATATTGTGGATTGTAATAAAATTATTTTTGCTCAAGTTTTACTTTCAGTTTATTCCTTTTAAATTAGGTTGTTTTAGGATCAAACTTGATGATCTGTTTCACTTGGGTTTATATAGGGTTCTTGCGGTGTCGAGGAAGAAATCTGACACTCGGTTGATGCTTGATATCATAACCCAATTTCGGATCTCCCAAAATTGTTTTATAAAAAAAGTACTTTTTTTTATTTAAAAATCTATAAAAAAAATTAGAAATCAAAAATGCAAAAATATTTTTGAAAAACATGTTAACAATTTATAATCCAATTGGAATCTTCTTTGTGTGTGGTTTCCAGTTGAGTAATAAAAAGAGTTTATTCTATACTTGTTTGAAATACCATTAGTAGATCCTCTAACCTTGACAATTATTTTATCCTAATTTAATCCTTATATCAATATGACATCTCAAAGCTCTCTTCAATTCCTTTTCTGTTATTAACTATTTATTTATTTATAGTTTATACAGTTAACCTCCCTGTGGTTCGACCTTGCTCTTGCCGGGTTATTTATTACTTCGACACTCGTACACTTGGGAGAAGATATGAACTCCTTGGTCGTGTCATGTAGTACAAAAGTAAGGGGTGAGGATGGTGTCTTTTTTGGAGGAGAAACGTAGTATTAAATGGCCTTAAAAAAGCAAGTTGTTTTGGTCAAAACAAGACCAAAACATATTGTTTCATATAAATAAAATAATGTTGTTTTTGGGTTTTTTTTACCTAAATTAGGTCATTAACCCCATTTTTATTTCACCCCTAATCTTTTAATTTATTCAACTAAGTCTTTAATTGAATTTTGATTCTCTAAATTAATTCAATTTTACCCGTGCCACGTTTGAAAATGACCCCCTGAGTTTAGCGCCTTTTTCATCTTGGTCCTTGATTTTAGATATTTTCAATAATTGTTTTTTATTTGACCCAAATTAATTCTTAAACTTACTTAAACCTTTAATTGGGCCTATGATTAAATCAAATTGGCCTATTAATACTCTAATTAAGTCTATATACTTAATATTTATGCAGATTTGTCCAATAATAATTTAATTTGACCTTGAATCTGTATTGTTGTTTAATTTAAGGTACAATTAGGTTCCTGATTTTGTCCAAAATCTCAATTTGTTCCAACATGCATTTGAAACCCTTGTCTGCCGGGTCTTGCCAAGTTACCAATCTTTTATCATTTTTTTTCCATTTCATTTTGTTTTATTTTTTAGTTTAATTTTAAAAGAAAAGGATAATTTTGGGGGGAATCTAAAAGTTAGAGGCCAATCCAATATAGATGGATGTATCCATTTGAGAGGTTAGAGAATTACACATGCGTCATAATTAAAACTCTATTGTTTTTTTTTAATTCAAAACATTCATTTAATTTCATGCATGTACTTGCTTAACTTACGAGGAAAGAAAAAAAAAGCACATGTTTAGGCTTTGATATGTGAGGCTTATATTTTTTAAGAGATTTTAACATTTATTTGATATTATTTCGATCTTTACTTCAGAATAAGATTAAACCGTGTTCCAAGCCTTGACGATGGTGGGGAAGTGCCTTCGAGTAGGAACTTGCAATATTCTCCAATCCTGGATGACCTGTACCAAAAAATACTGTGAGTGGAAGATAGTTAACAAAAATCAAATTCAAACATGCACATAATTATATGTTATTTAACTATGATGAATTGAAACATTTTATTCAGTAAGTATAATAATTAACATGTTGTTACTTTCCAATAACTTATCTCTTAGAATATCATAAATTAATAGATTGTTGCGTTCCTCGTAGATAACATCATCAATTTTTACTATCTCAAAACTCACAGCTGATTGAATTCTAAATATTTTGATTACAAGATGAACAATTTTCCATGTAGTTCAGAACACATGTAGGGACTATTTCATTATTCTTGTCTCTTGATATGCTTAATTTCATTACACATTTCTTGTTAACTGTTAATGGTTGTAATTCATATACCAGGTTTATCAATTGGGTGAGAATGCTAGTTTACTTTGAATTTACTAAATTTGGATCCTACAAGATAGGTGAAGTGCCATAATAAGTATTTCATCAATGAACATGTTTTTCATATTGAAGAGTATGGTCAGGGTAGAAAGACATATAACAATGGAGTATGTGTTTAGGGATCGGTTTCTAATGAGTTCGAGGTTGACTACTATGAAAAGTTAGAAGAGGTCATTGAATTGCAATCTCATAGTGACTAGAATAGAGTTTTCTTATTCAAATGTTATTGGTAGGATACCACTGATAGAGAAATCAAAGTAGATCCCTATCATGGTTTCATCAAAATTAATACAAAGGCTAAACCTCACAACGTTAATGATGTCTTTGTTTTCGCCAAACAATGCCAACAAGTTTATTACACACAAACTCTTTCTTTTAGAAAGGATTGTTCAAGAATTGATTGGTTATCCATAGTGAAAACCAAACCCACATGTCAAGTTGTTCAGGATTGTAACGATGAAGTAACTGTGGGAGATGATGTCTTTCAGCTTGATGACTTAGTTGATCCATATCAAGTTGCTTTGTCTACCGACTTAATTAAAAGAAAATTTAACTTTTTGCATCACTGAGAATACTTTTATTGATGTTGACTGATGCAACCATATTATTTGATAGTTTCGCCCACATTTAACTAGTGTTTTGCCTATGTTTTATATATAAAATGCATTGATATTCTTTTTTTTATGTTTTGAAGGCACTTTTGGATGAGAGATGCAAAAAGGAGTAAATTGGAGGTAATTGGCAGATTTGACGTTCAGTCGATGTTTTGTGCAGAGCGTGAGTTCTAGAGATTGAAATGAAGTCATTCCAGTGGCACTAAAAAGCTAACATCCATACCTTTCTGGAAATGTAATGCAAGAAAAATAAAAAGAGAAAGATCATGGAAATCACATCCTGCAAAGTCAAATCTCGCATTCTGCCAGTGGTGACCTTTGGCCATTCAAAATTTAATATCTGGAGTTACAGAAGTCCAATTGATGCAAACTCAATTTTATTGGATTCCTGACTTAAAGAGCTATCAACGCTCCAAATTTCAACGTCATATGAGGGAGATATAATTTTTCAAAGATGACATCTGAATTCTGCCAGCAAACAGGTTTCGTGAAGAAACAAGTTCAAATTACGTTCTGAAGCATCTAAACCGATATCCAAGTTTTTATTTAAGCAATTTAGCTCCTCTAAGTCAAAGCTTGAAGATTTCACGGAAGGCTATTTCTTCTTTTTTAGGAAAATAGTTATTGAAGTACTTAAATGTAAACAGTCTACTTAATGGAGGACTATTTTGTAAAATAGAGACCTAGGGTTTCCTAAGATATAAAAAGAATGAGATAAGAGAAGGGGGGCAGCCAGCCAAGAAGAGAAAAACGCCCCCTTCCTCTAAGAAACCCTAAATTATGCATTCTTCCTTCTTTTTGATTAGTTGTTCAACAAATATGCTAGGCTAAACACTTTTTCTTGGTTGCAAGGACACGGAAACCTTCGGATTTCAAGAACTGTGAGATTTATTTTACCTTTTCTTTTCAGTTTATATGATGAATATGTTTGTTCTCCTATGCTTATTTTTCCTATGATTGTTTATTTTAATTGCTAGAGCGGACTTTAAGTTATTATTGTAGACAATCTATTGCTAAGTTTGATATCAAAACCGGAGTTGTGGTATATGAACTTGTGAAGCAACTAAGTTTAATAATTGTGGCGGATCTACGTTATTAATCTTAGGGAGAACATTCAATCAAATCAAACATAGACTGCAGACAGTTATGTTTTCTTGATTAATCAACTTATCTAGTTCTTAAGGCTGTCATTAAATTAAATTACTAGTGTGGACACTGTGGTTGTTTAATGGTTAGGGTTAGTTATACGACGGATCCGTTAACTAACCAATGTTAAGAAGAGATAAATATTCAGAATATAAATTGATGTTTCGTTTCCATGATCAGTTCTGATTTCT
>Ga0325404_1007944_pt1 | contig 11008 bp, 4 predicted proteins | sample PopdelMetagenome_18_FD_205664 | JGI IMG/M metagenome (GOLD analysis project Ga0325404, IMG submission 205664) | Populus deltoides microbial communities from Bellville, Georgia, United States - Xylem-Control-R1 | ecosystem: Host-associated > Plants > Phyllosphere > Stem > Wood/Secondary xylem...
CACAGTTCTATTATTTTTGGATGGTGGGCACGGACCAATTTCTCGATTCCATTTCCCTCTTCCATGTCATTTCGCATGAATCCCGATTGAGTCACCTCTTTCAGAAAAACTAATTATGATATAATAAGAATAATAATAATAATAATAATGCTTTATGTTTCATTTTTAAATATGAGGAATAAGCATTTAACATGTAGCCTCTATATATATATATATATATATATAATAGAATCTTAATATTTATATTAGGGGGTCAATAATTGGGGTTAAAAGTTAAGTGAGGCTCTATTATTGTTATCATTATCTTCGTACCAATAATAGTTTTCACACCGAATATGTTTCTTGTTTCTTTGGTTCTTCTGATGATATGCAGCAAGGTTAATCACTCATTTGTCACAGACATTAATTAATTGATGAATCAATTTTTATGAAAATAAATAAATAAATAAATTATATGACGACCACGGCTCGTTTGTTATGTAATCGCCAGTTTTGCCTTTGTTCCTACCTTGTAGAGACAAACCATTTGCGTTATAAGGCATGGCCCTTCTTCTTATGTACTTCTATATTATAAAACAATTAAGAATTATTATAAAATTTCTATTTATATAAAGAGTAAAACATCTTTTTTTTTCAATTTACCCCTTCATTTTTTTTTATTTTCCCTCTTTTTTTAAAATTTCAATTTTGTTCTTCTTTTCTTCTTAATTTCATTATCATATTTTTTTTTTAACAATTATTCAAGTTGCATTTGAATTGGTCAAGTTAATTGGATTATAACACAGTAACTCTCATACGATTTAATTTTAAACTCGAGTTAAGTAAAAAGTCAGGTTGAAAGGTTTTTTTTTCCTATTAATTTCATCATTTTTTTTCTTAATTTCATTCTCAATTTCTTTTATACTAGTTGGCTAAATTGTCTATGGACCAATCAAGTCAACTGAATCATATTAAAACAACTTATATACAGTTAAATTTAAACCTGAGTTGGGCAGGAAATTATGTTAGGAGTGTTTTTATGTCAATTTCATGATTTCTTTCTCAATTTAATCATCAATTTTTTTTATTGGTCAGCTGAGATGTCTTTGGAAAGGCCAAATTGACTAGCCATATTGAGATAACTTTTACACGATTTAATTTTAAACACAAGTTAAGTAAGAAGTCAACTCATAAGATTTCGAAGGTTAGGCCGAGCTTAATAAAAATATCAAATAATTCTCTATGATTTTGATATTTTTTGTTATGTTTAAAAAAATTTGATCCAGTCAATAACTAGGATATGTAAACTAGTTTACTCTAATAACAATTAATAATATTTTGTTAAGCTTAGTAGGAAAGAGAAAAGGACAAGAGTGCAAGAACCCTTCCTTGTCTTTTCCTTATGAATTGAAAGGGTTGTTAGGGTTTAGATTGTAATTCAGTAAAGATAAAGAAAAATACATAGAAGGGAAAAAAGAAGTAGTGGGGTTAGAAATGAACTTAAAATAGAATGTGTTGTCTATATATAAAATAAAAACCTAATTGTTGGATTCTATATGAAAATTAACACAGTTTCAAGGAAGTTAATAGGAAAAAACACAGTTTTGAAAACTTTTAGGCAAATGTCATAGTTTGTAAAGAACCGTTGTTGGGAATGATGGTTGTTGAAGAAGTTATTCAGAATAACAACTTAAATAAAAACCATGATTCAGAATCACGGTTTTAATGTAACCATTATTCCCAATATCGTTTCTTTAACAACCACGATTCAGAATAGCAGTTTCATAACAAAACCATGATTCTAAATTGCGTTTATGATGCATTTATAAACACCCATCCTTTTCTCAATGACTATCGCTCTTAAAAGAAAAAAACCCTAAAAACAAAAAAAAAAACCCAAGAGAAAACAACCCCTAATAGCATAAAACATCGTCCAATCCTTCACCAAAACACCAGAATCATCTTCCACTTGTCTCCACGAGTGCTTCTACAATTTGTTTTGTTGCAAACCTCCGGCCCAAGCTTCCGTGTCCAGTCTCCCCGCCGCCACAACCATGGGAACTACCACCTACACATCACAAAAATCAAGGTAAAACATTAACATTGTCTGTTAGTTTGAAGAGTTTAATTATTGAATTGATAATTTTTGTGTTTTGATTTAATTATGTATTTGTGTTGTGTTTGATAATTAGATACTTTTATGTTTTAAATGTTGCAATTATGTGTTTTTAATATAATTGATGTGATTTATGAAATCAATTATGCTTGAATGAGAGAAATTAGAGTTTAAATTTATTATTGGGTTAATTTCATATTTAATTATATTTTTTGAATTGATATAAAATTTATTTTAATTGATGCAATTAGACTAGAGTTTGCGTTGAATATTTTTAAAAATTATCATAATTGTAGATTTTTTTTCAATAGAGATCATTTTCTTTTTATTTAATATTCAATTGTCATAATTTATTTTTTAATTGTAAAAATTGTTCAATTGATTAGTTGTAAAAGTTATCGTAATTGAACTTCTGAAATTAATTATTGTTTTATTGCTATTATTATGGTCTGTATAATAGTAATTTATGTTTGTGTTGAATTGTGAGATAATTTGTTCTTGGTAAAATAAGTACTTTTATTTTACAGAATAAGCCTTCAAACTTCTTTATGTTGTGTCATTATGGTGGTACTATTGTTCCTGATACGAATAATATTATCACTTATATTGACAGAAGTATTGTGTTCTTGAATGTAGTAAAAGCATGTCATTTGAAGATACCAAAAAAGTTGCATATGAAAGATTTGAGTTGAATTATAATGATGTTGAAATAGATATCACTTGGATGTGTCTTATTAGGGAACTTCATTATTTTTTTTTATCCTAATTGCATGTGATGTAGATTTTAGAAATATGATGTAAATGTTCATTCAAAATGGAATGAATATGATGGAGTTGTATGTGAATAGCCGACCTAAACTTAATACCTCATATAATGTGGAGCATGGAGTTACTAATATATCTATGCTCATATATACTTGGCCATTTAGACAATTATCACATTCGAATGGTGTTGGTACATCTAGGACATTGGAAGATAGAATTATATGAATTTATGATGAAAATAGAATTAAAACTGTATATTGTAATCAACGTAGGTATGACTCCTTCAATCTTGGTGATAATAAAGATGAGGGTGTCATGAGTTTAGTTGAAAAATTAGATGATGATGAGGCCTCATATTATAGAATTTGGTCATAATATTGGAGTTGATGACATGATTTGTAATAAGTGGTTTGTTTATCATAAAAAATAAGTTGGTAGTGGTGATTTGGTTTTTGAATAAAATTTCAGAACTAAAGTTGATTTGATGAATGTTATTAAGCAATAACACATTGCACATTTACTTGAATATCGTACTCAATGTTTAAACCAAAAATTTGTTCAACTATAGTGTGTTCATTCACCTAAATGTCAATGATATTTACGTGGGGGTACCATAAAAGTTCATATTTTTTAAGATAACAAAGTTGAAAGGTAAACACGATATACCAATACATACATAAAAAAAAAAAACCATCATCAGCTTAATAGTAAATTTATTGCATCAATGGTTGCAATTCTTATTCAAGATAACCTTGTCTATATTTTTTCCAGTATACAAGAAGAAACTTTATTAGTTTAAAAATTCTTAGTATAAGACATGGGCTACAAAATAAAAGATACTTGAGCAACTTTTTGGAACATATGAGGACTTATTTGAAATATTATCTTAATTTGTGTCTTTACAAGAATCAAATTCATGAACAGTTGTTAAGTGGAAATATAATGGACAATTTGATGGTGAAACATTTTGTTTTTGGTTGTGTTTTCTAGGCATTTAGTCCTGCAATTGAGAAGTTCAAGTCTTCTAGGCCAATTATTAGTGTGGATGACACCTATTTGTATGAAAGGTTTAGTGGAAAGTTATTGATTGCAATTGCTTTTGATACAGACAATGAGATTTTTCCTTTGGCTTTACACACTAGTTAAAGAAAAAAACAATGTCAACTGAAGATGGTTTTTACTACTCATTCAACTTCACATTACAGATGATTGTTGTGGTATATGTATACTATTGGATATACATATTGATATTAAGCATGGAATGACAACAATTTTTCGTGAACCGATTGGATATCATTAGTATTATGTTAGATACTTGAAAAGCAATTTCAATCACAAATTCAAAGATTTGTCAGCCAAAAAGGAGTTGTTTAGGATATGTTATGAATCTTTGAAGCATAAATTTGATGTATGGTTTGATGATATGGGTAATAATCATTTAGAATGGAAAGAATGACTTGAGTAGGAACCGAAAGAAAGATGGGCACTTTCTTATAATTGGAGTCACCGATATGGTAATATGACAACAAACCTTTATGAATCTTTTAATCATGTTTAGAAAGGTGCACGTGCTTTGCCTGTTTTTGCTTTAGTCTAATTAACATTTTTTAAGACTAATGCTTATTTTGTTAAATGAAAAGATGATGCATATGACTACATTGCACAAGTGGTCAAACAAGACATCATAAAAAAAAACTTGTGAATGCAGACAACGTGTGTATTGAGTTAGACAATGACATGTCTATTTATTATTGTTTGTCATTCAATTTTAATTGTTTGTTTATAATATTTATTTTCTAATTTTGAATTATATTTTGTATTTTATAGGTATGTTTTGTTAGGATGTCACATATGTGAGATGTGTCATCTTCATCTATACGTAGAGTTTCTCAGTACATGGATCTTGGTCCAGTTAATCCTTCTGTTCTACGATTACAGAAATTACATATATCAGAGGCCATATGGAATGGAAATGTATGTTTATTTTTCATTTGAAAAAGGATGTTTAATTATTATACTGATGACCTTATAATTCATGGTAATACATTAAACATTTTCTTTTATTATACAGGATTTGGGTAAGATGTATTGCAAATTTCATAAGTTGATGCCGCTTTCAGATCCTGTGATCCTATATGTCATGCAGGCGAGTTTTTTATTACATTACATATCTTCAATATGTAAAGATGGATCATGTCTTGCTTACAGTACTTATTGAGAGATAGCGATAGGAGACTCATACGTTCCACCTTCGTGTTGGGGAGATGACACCTACATTACAGGATACTGCTATTATGCTTGGCATGCTCATGAATGGGCAAATAACTATTGTTATAGGTATCCAGAATAAGATCATGTTATGCAAATATTCATTTAGACGAGTATCCCTTTCTAAAATGTTTAATGGGAACACTTTATCCATGGGATAACTTAGGGAAAACTTTTCTAAATTACCTGATAATCATGATGACGAGATCCTACAATGGTATGTTAATGCATACTAATAGTTTAATTAACATATTAATTTATCTATATTTTTATTTGAACTCGATGTTCTATTGTGTATGCTACAACGTACATACTTCACATGTTTGACAATATACTTTTTACGGATATCAGTGGGATGCTTGTGCCCTAGTTCTACCTACCATTGTTAGAGGATTTCCAATCAATTCCACTTTATAGTTAGGGTTCAGACATCCTTGCATGTTTGTATAGGCATCTATGTCAAGCTAGCTTGGAAAAATCAAAGCAAGTTGGAGGAAGTTTATTGCTTTTACAGGTAAAATAAATGTAATAAATTTGTTATTTTTGTATTATGTTTTATATATATATATATATATATATAAGTTGGTTACTAATTTTTGTAAGTTTTTTTTTTACATAAAGCTATGATCGTGAGAGCATTTATACTTAGAGCGACCACGAATTGAGAAACTTGTTATGTCTATTCGGGTTTTGGAGATTGATTTAGAACTTCCATTAGGTTATAAGTAATATGTTATTAAACATATAAATTATGTTGTTTAGATTAAGAATATTTTTTCATGGAAACTTTATTTAATAAGTTTCATTGCTTATTTGTTAACAAATGGTGTAAAGGTATACATTTTGAACATAATCCAACCCACGTTTTATCATTTTATCATAATGAGTTAGATTGACATCAGTCAAATCAAATATATTGACAAATTATAAGAAAGAAATAATTATTTGTGTTGATGTTGGTAAATGATGAGAATTAATTGCTTTCATTGATGTTTAATTTATTGGATATTGGTAAATGTTGGGAAATAAGTTTTCATGGGTTGATGTTGGTAAATGATAAAAATTAATTACTTGCATTGATGTTTAATTTTTTGGATATTGATAAATGTTAGGAAATTATTGCATAGGTTAATTTTAAATTTTTTTGATATTTATAAATGTTGGGAAATAATTTTTCATGGTTGATGTTGGTAAATGATGAGAAATAATTGTATTGTTGATGTTTCAACAGGTTGTGATTTCAACGATGATAATGGACTTGCTTGTTATTATGCATCTTTTTGGTTCGAGACATGTCGTACCACACTTGACCTGTTAAGAGAGACATTAAGCCTAGATATTGTCTCGGAGGATAACACCATACAGACAGGTGGAAGTCGTGTTAATGATGAAGCTGGTCCATCTACTCGTCATCACAAAAGACATAGATAGGCTCAAATGTATTATTATGTTGTTTATTATGTTGTGTTATTTTTCTACTTAAAAGTTATTTTTATTATTACTACTTTTGTAATATTAATTTTTTTTCTAATTGTCATGTTGATTTTAAAGTTGTCTTACATATTATGCATTATCATACTTAGTTTATATAAACATGATTTAATATCGTTAATTAACAAATAAATAAGTTGTTTAAAATTCAAAGCATGTATTAACAATTTAAGAAATGCACATAAATAAAAAATATTTAAAAAACAAACGTATTAATTTGGGATTATAATTAAATAAAAATAATATTAAAATAGCTTTTGTTTCAGTTATAGGTTTGAAGTTTGGTAATTTATGGTTTTATTTGATTTTTTATTGTGATAGTTTAGACTTTGTGGTTTTGTCTGATATTTTATTATGGTGATTTAAACTTTGTTTATGTAAAATTAAAAAAAAAAGGTTATGCTGCTTATTATCATTAACTATTATTAATAAAATTATGCTTTCTAATAACAGTTGAGTTAAAAATATTTATTTATCAAATATTTCTCTTCTATGCTATTTTTTTTTAAATTATCAAACTATGCTAATGATAAAAAAAAAACCCTAATTGTTGAAAAAAAAAAGAATCTATTAGGATGGGCCCACTAATATTTGATTTGTTCAAAGCACCGCCGTTCATATGTGGTGAGGCGATTCCCCTATCCATCCACTCTTCGTAGGATTGGCCACGTCGTTCCACGTGTTACCCTAACAATGTCCATATTCTCTCCACGCGCTTTGCTTGTTCTCCTTGCCCTCACTTCTCTTTCCACCCACTTATTATGTCAACCATTTTGTTTCAAAGGAGTGCTTTTTCTTTTTTCTCACGTTTAAAGCAAGTTGTAGAATTTTCATGGAATTCCTTGTATCATCGTCATTATGACTATGTATTTAGAGGTTATTTGCTAATGTGTTTTTTAAAATTTTAATTTTTTATTTAAAATAAATTTTTTTATATTTTTAAATTATTTTGTTGTATTGATATAAAAAATAATTATTGAAAAATAAAAATATATTTTTTTGATATTTTTCTGAGTAAAAAATACTTTGAAAAGCAACATTTACTGTATTTTTAAATATCCCCTTACAAAATCATAACTAGTCATCTCTCGTTTATTTAGAGGGTTGTTTTTTTTAGAGTGTATTAGTTTTTGTTTTTATATAATTTTTAAAAATATATTTTTTTCTAGAAAAGCTTTAAAATGATTTTTTTTAGTATTTTTTTTGATGATTTTAAGATGTTTATGTTAAAAAAAAATAAATTATTTAATATATTTTTAAATAAAAAATACTTTTAAAAATTATTCTGCAGCACAATCTCAAACTCACCCTTTACACTTATTTCACAGCGCGGTCTGCACGAAGATTTGTCAAAATTTAATTTTATATATATATATATATATATCACATGTTACTCTGACTTAAAAGAAATAAAATTAGGTCGCATGTAGTCGTCGGAAACTTATCTAGAGAGATCATCTGCTGATGGAAAAAAAAAAATGTAAAGCCTTCGATTGGTTTATGAAAAGAAATACAAAGTCAAAATGCTTGACTAATCGCCCAATTTGACAACTTCAGAGAAACAATGCTATTTGATTTGTTGGGTGGTTCTCATAGCATTTCAAAATTCTAATTGAATTCTGCCTCGCTTATCAAAGGCGTGTGCGATAAAATTCTCGTAACTGTGAAGCAATTGAAACGATCATGATCATGCTATGCTGCCTCTGTGTTGATATCATAATTTAGTTTGGGAATCCGCAAGGAAACTTCTTTTTTCTCCCCTATCATGGATGTGATTGTGACAGTAGGTATGGGGCTCGATCATTGCACTGTAGAAGATGAGCATGGAGGGAGGATGGAAGGCCTTGAGACATACTCATTGTTCATCTCCCTTCATTTCTAATTATGTGTCCAATCCAAGGCATATGCGAGGAACAACAATCAAGAGATTTATTCCAGAGAAAATTTCATTCAACTGGAGTCCAAATTAAGTTCATCAAAACAATTTAAAAGTATAATAAATAATAATTTAAAATTCAAAAACTACAATTGGAAAATTGTGAAGAGTCATCATCCTCGAAGAGTTCAAATAGCAGGGTAAGATGTCAAAAGAGGAAGGGGGTAAAAATGATTGTGTCAGGATATGGGGCCAGAAAGAAGTGGAATTCTTTCAAGCAGCAAGCATGAACAAGCAATAATGCTTACTCAAACAACTCCTAAAAGTATACAGAGACATCGAAGCCCTAGATGACATGAACAGCCTCACAAGATGTTAAGGGACCCTTACAAGATTCCATCTTGACAAGGGCAATGGAAGAATAACAAGACAGAAAGATACCTCTCGTGAGAAGGGGTCGCAAAATGCCGCCATGAACGTGAGCCATTGTCATCACGTGAAAGATGCTTTTTGAGGGCGATAAGGAGCGCGTCGAAACCCTCTCATATAAGGTGTATTGATTCGCTGTTTCTTTGGATTCAATGCAAATTGGTTTGCAACTTTCCTGAAAAGAACTGGCCCGTTCAGCACTGTGAATCTCGCAGAAAAACTAGGTCACCCTTGCAAGCTCACACTCTTTACTAGCTAGTGCACATAACACTGTTGAACATGATTTATGGTTGTTTCTAAAGAAACCCTCCCACTGCGTTCAATTGGGGTTTCCATGGATCCATTGAAGTCATCAAATTAGTCTTCCATTATTTTGGAGTAGTCAAACTGGGTTCTCACGGCAACATTTGTAAGTAAAAAAAAAAAAGGGTCTCGAGTAATTTGTCAGTGTAAGTCTTCTTGTTAAAAAAAAACGGAGTACTGGCTTCATCTGAATGTACAAGAAGTTTATCAATCTGATTGGCTAAAGAGCTATTTTTGAGTTAGTCAAAGTTTTTGTGACATGTTACACACAGTTTACTTTGCTCGGAGTGTGGAATTCGAGCACGGTAGAGGGTACCTTTACAATCAATTTGTGAATTCTGGTCTATCTTTTACAGCAAATATTAATGTTTGCAGCCTCTTCTGCATGCTCCGAGTTCAATAACAAATTACCCCAACCATTTTTGGAGCTGACAGTCTTCACCATTATGATGCTCTGGTGAGAATGATTGAACATGGCATCGCATGCAAAAACTGTACTGAATTGCTTCAGCAGAAGAACTAAGCACTCCTTGTTTGTTCAGATCATCATCATCATCATCATTTACCATAACACTCTTCACCAAACTGGTTTCTCTCATTATTTCTGATATCATCCGACCTAAAACTCGATGTAAAGAGACGTTAATTTGTCTTGTGAATGCCATGACTCTTTGGAAAGTCCTTAGTTATATCTATACGTCTTCTTGAAATAGATAGGTATGAACACTCTTGGATTCTTCCCAGATACCATTTATTGGATTCTTCAGGGTAATCCCCAGGAATAAGATGCCTTGTCCTGGCCATCAAATATTAAAATCGATAGCTCAGTTGGTCAAGCCATCTCAGCTCTCTCTCTCTCTCTCCCCTCCTTTCTCGAGAGTAAAATTCCACGCCTCCACTTTTGTTTATCTTTTCTTGAATTGACCGTGCCTTTTCTTTCTTTCTTGGGCCTTAGAGACTCTGCATCCCTATGGCCAGGCTCTTCCATCCCATGCCATCATTACCTTCATTAGAGGCAGAATTAAAAGAACCTTATCGCTTTGACCGCTATATTTTGGAGAAGAACACGAAACACCGCCGCACAACAGACGAGGGGCACGTTTCATTGATTTGACCATAATGGCCCTCTTGCTGTTTTCAACTTGAAATAACCAGTGGCTAGTATAGAAAAGTATCGGGTAATATCATCCTTTGACTCCATTGTTTAAACAACTGTTATGTATTAAATAATAATAATAATAATAATAATAACGGTTATTCAATATATAAACGTGAATAGTAGTTGTGTTATTCTAATATAATTTTATTTTTAATACCAACCTTAAATTTATATGACACAAACCTTAAATCATCACAAAAGCTAAAAAAAATTATAAATTACCAAACTCATAATCAAGAATGCAATATTTTAACATCATTTTTATTTATTATTTATAATCTCAAATTCAAACGTATTATTTTTAAATACTGTTTTTATTAATTATTTTTAAAAATAATTGATAACGTCAATAACAAAATATAACGATGTGTATTTTTTTAACTTGTAAAAAGATGATTTGAAATTTTAAATAACATATTCACATATCAACTGTTAATTAGTTAATTAATAATTTTAAATTATGCTTGTTTTAAATAAGTATGAAAATGCATAATATGCAAGATAATATTAAAATCAACATGATAATTAGTTAAAATAATATTACAAAAGTAATAAAAATAAAAATAATTCTTAGCCCAAAAAATAACACAATATAATAATGCATCTAAGCCTATTTATGTCT
>Ga0325404_1007946_pt1 | contig 11007 bp, 7 predicted proteins | sample PopdelMetagenome_18_FD_205664 | JGI IMG/M metagenome (GOLD analysis project Ga0325404, IMG submission 205664) | Populus deltoides microbial communities from Bellville, Georgia, United States - Xylem-Control-R1 | ecosystem: Host-associated > Plants > Phyllosphere > Stem > Wood/Secondary xylem...
AAAATAAATTAATAATAAATAATTTAAAAAAAAAACACAAAAACAAAACTTGATAAAGTAAATATATTGCTGCAAGGAGAGAATTGTCCTCTGACATTCTTAAAATAACAAAGCAACCCTTCTGTCATGTGATGCAAAAAAAGAGTTCAGCAACCAAAGAAAACCTATATATAATATATACGCACACACTATCTATTCTCATCCCAATTTCTTCTCCTCTTAGAACCCTGATCATCATCGTCATCATCAAATACAGGAAATTCTATAATTAACTGACAAAAGATCTATATCCATAATAATAAAAACTTGATTTCTGCAATATTGTAGCTGAATGTGTACCGAGCCATGAAGGGACTTTTCAAGCCAAAACCCCGGACGCCTGCGGAGCTCGTGCTCCAAGCACGGGACCTTCTCAAGTTTCTCGACCAGAATACCGAGACTCGCGAACGCAAACGCGAGGAAAAGGTGCGTACGTTTATATAAGCAACAGATGTTTTCTATATTGATTTATTGCAAGTATATGTAATGCATGGGATATTAATTAATTGCAGATGTCTGAGCTGAGTAAAGTAATTCTGGAGATAAGGGTAGTTTTATTTGGGAATGGACAAGCAGAGCCGAATCCTGATGCTTGTGCACATTTGGCTCAGGACTTCTTTAAGCATGACACTTTCCGCCTCCTCATTCTTTCTCTCCCAAAACTCGACTTGGGGGTAACCTACCCCATCAACCAAATTTATGCTTTCTTTTTTTATGATTCAATTTTATTTTATTTTTTGATTTTCATGACATCTTGCCCACCCTTTATTGATCTCAGGCACGTCAAAATGCTACTCATGTTATAGCAAATTTGCAGAGGCAACGAGTTAGCGGGCGCTTGATTGCTTCCGAGTATCTGGAAAATAATTTAGACCTTATGGATATTCTGCTGCCTGGGTTAGTAAATAAAATGAGTTTTTGCTCTCAAGAAGTCAGATTTCAGATTTATTTTTCTTTCTAATTTCCTGGTAATATGGTTAGTTATGAAGACGGTGAGATTGCTATAACATATGGTGCAATTTTGAGGGAGTGCATACGCCATCAGATTGTGGCAAGGTAATCATTGCTAAGCTTTATATGATCTGGGAATTGCTTCGTTGACTCCGTAAAAGCATATCAGCAATTGTTAATCAATGATCATTAACCGTGTGTTTACTGCCTAAGGTTCAGATTTTGTTCCTGATCAGTGTATCGGGGACAACGGTGGAAGGTTTATAGTTGAAATGAACGCAGGATTAATTCTTTGCTGTAGAGAACTTGAGTGCTAGTCTTGTTGTTGATTATTTTAAAAAGTATGACTGCGAGTTTCTGAGTTCCTAGGCATACTTGGCCCTCCTAAACGCATATTATCGTTTGGATTAAAATTCAAACTAGTAATTAATATGTGGTTTTATCTTACAATATTCATGCATATAAAAAACTTGGCTAAGAAAGCTCATGAAGATATGCAATGTCTCCAACATCGAACAGTAGGAGTTGCAGAACCTAGGAGGTAATTAATCACTAGCTTTTCTTACAGAATATATGTTTTACCAGTTGGAAAACTTGTACCAAAAGATTATGCTATGCATTTTGTGCGTCTTCCCTCAAATAGAGAAAGTTAAATAAATTTAAGATATCATAGGTGAATGCCAAGGTTGGATTTTCGTTTTTCGTTTATATTGTGTATATAGCCAAACCAAGCTGGCTTCAGAATAGTCTAAAATGGCTTTCTGCATTAGCACAAATAACGTGATAGATCTTAATAACCTTTATTGATTTCTCAGGTATGTATTGGAAACAGGGCACCTGAAGAAAGTTTTAACTTATGTACAGATTCCAAATTTTGACATAGCGTCAGATGCTCTGGCAACTTTTAAAGTTAAGTATGTTTAATATCTCATTTTATTATTTATGTTCTTGCATCTAAATTGATGTGCGTATCCTGCAGGCACACAACTCCTGCTTGAATTCTTCATAGGCTTAAGAAATTACCTATTTGCTGTGACATTTGATCCAGTAATGCATATTTGCTAATCCTTCTTGGAAGCCTTTGCTGCTACAGCTCTTACCAAAATAGTATTCACGTAGAAGATAAATTTGCAGGATTGGCAACTTCAGGATAAGTTTGTTTCAGGAACATGATTTCTACAATTGTTGATTGAAACCTGAGTAGGCAAAAAAAAAACCTTAGATCTCCATAATAATCAATGTTTCTTCATTGTTTTAGTACTGTCTTCACTAGCTTCTTCCTGTGGGGTTGGGTTCATGCTTCTAGCTCAAATGTCCTACCATTTATCTATCCACCATCCTATGGCCTTGTCAGGTTTAACCAGAATAGTTTCTGTTTGGATCACTAGACGTACAAAATAACTTCTTTATCTACAATGCACACTCTAATTAAGATTTAGTATGCCAGTGCTATCATTGATATATCGTTATATTTTCCTAATGCTGTGCATGGAGCTTGTACTTTTGGTACTATTACGATATACATGTATTCTAAAGTTATCCTTCTTGTATCCATGTCATCCTTCGCTTTATGTTTCTAATTTTAATAGTATTTTTACTGACCCACTGCCACATTTATACAGGAGCTCCTGACAAGGCATAAATCAACTGTTGCCGAATTTCTTTCTGTAAATTATGACTGGGTAAGTGGTGTCATCAGTATCTGCTTTCCAGTCCTGCATGGTTTTACCTACTTCCATATATTACAGCAACTCGTAATGTTTACTCTATGAACATGAATAGTGGATGATACAATACAGCTGACTGTAAGCTAGTTTTATCTTTAGAATCAACAGCATTATTTAAGGCATTGAACTGGAGGTAGATGCAAGAGATATATCATCATTATCATCATTCATCCCTTGCATGTCCATAATAATGATCTTTTTAAACAATATTGTTCCTAGGATTAGAGGAACTTCATTAACAACTGATGTAAGCTTGTTAATTTTTTTATTTTTTTTTCCTCTGGATTAGAAAGATATCCCTTCCACAATAATGGACCCAGCTAAAATTTTAACTGATTGAGTTAGTCAGCAAGAGCTTTTTAAGATTTCCATATGAAAAGGATGGCATCGTAGAAAGGAGGCTGCTGACTGCCAAGAACAGACTGTGCTTGATGCATTGGACTAGGCAGTTGTTGAGTTCTATCATTCATCCCTATAGTAAATAGAGTAATGATTTGTAAAACAATTTTTTTAACGAAAACTCACATGAAAATAAATGATTAGAAAGTAGACTCAGAGTATCCCTATCGCCACTGTCTGTGTTCGTAATGTTTTTGTTACAAAGATTTCATTGTGCTGAACATTATCGGTATACTATTGTTGCTAGGATCAATGGAACTTCATTAATAGCATCTGTAAAATTGTTTACTATTTATTTGTGGATCAAAGATCACCATTCTACAATTAAAAGTTCAACTGATTGAGTTATGTAGATGAGCTTCTTAAGTTCACTCATCTGAAAAAGGATGAAACTGTGAAAAAGAGGCTGCTGATTACTCACAACCGCGAGCATTAACAACAACTATAGGCATTGTTATAATTTATACTTGCAAAATACCTGTTTGAAGTGGTATCAATCAATCTGTAGAACAAGACCATTGTTGTTGGCATGTCACTTGGTGGTGATACTTATTCTGTGATATCGGTACATCTCCATGTTGATGGTGTGATTAAATATATCAACACTAAACACTAGGGGAATAGCTTTGATACTTAGTTACTTTCTTACATTTTTCTTTCCATTTTTGAATTACTACCAATATCTAATGTGCCTCCAAAATTTTCCATTGTTCCAGTTTTTCCAAGAATACAATTCACAATTGCTAGAGTCTCCCAGTTACATAACCAGACGGCATGCTGTCAAGGTAATATAAATTTCACAAGAACAATCTACTCCTTGCATTATTTATTGTAGTTTTTCATTTGATAAAAGCATCCTTTTTCCAAGCGTATTTATATACATTTTCTGTAAAAATGTTAAAAGTTGTAGATGCCTAAATCTCATTACTGGGAATTAATAAGTGCAACTGCTAGCACAAAAAGGTAAAATAAAGTGAAAGTAGGGGACTCCTTTATCAATTTTTCTTTTCTCTGAAGGGTTTTGCTTTATTTCTTCTCTCAAAAAATCAGAGATATTTGTTAAGGAGAAATAGAATACAATATATTTTCTGACAGCATATAATCTGCTTCAGCTATTGGGAAACATGCTACTTGACCGCTCAAATTCTGCTGTGATGGTTCGGTATGTGAGTTCATTGGACAACATGAGGATCTTGATGAATCTTTTCAGGGTCTCTCTCTCTCTCTCTCTGATTTACCATATTTTCTCACAGCATTTCCATGTGTTCTTATAAAAATCTTTTGTACTTGTATTCCACTATAAATTTTGGTTCATCCATTTCAGGATCCAAATAAGACAATGCAGCTGGAAACCTTTCATGTGTTCAAGGTAGGTAGTGTAGTAAGATATTTGGATATTTTTCTTCTTTTATTAATCTGTCTAATTTTAATCAACTTCTATTTTCCCTTAATTGGTAGTTATTTGTAGCAAATCAAAATAAACCTCCTGAGATCATCAGTGTACTGGTTACAAATAGAAGCAAGCTTCTTAGGTTTCTAGGCGACTTCAGCATTGATAAAGGTAAAAATGATATAGTTAGACAGTGAAATTCTTGAGATTTTAGCCCTCATTGCTTTTATACTAGATTGCTAACGATATTCTGCTTCATTAATTTCAGGGGATGAACAATTTGAAGCTGACAAAGCTCAAGTCATCAAAGAGATTGCCACTCTAGAAATCAACGATCGTTCATGCACAGATGCACATGATTGCGAGGTTGAATCTTAAATTTCCCTTTGATTTACAACAGTTTTTGCATTTGAAAACTGTTTAGAATCTAGTTTATGTTTATCTATGGTCTTTGTTATATCTGCTTGGAATTGTACAAGAGTTTTCCTTTTTCATATCGATATACGTTGGTTCTGTTTAGATATAAAACGTCTTCCAAGTATTGCTCCTCAAGTCAGACTGCATTTCAGGTGCTATTGCTCTGTTTCTTCCCCTCGTTAAGTAACATGAAAAGATTGTAGCGAATGCCTTGGTCTGCATTTGGATGCATGAAGTTATATTGAGCTTACTGGCTTCTTGCTGTTTTTTATCATGTTGTTGTCAAATTGGTTTTCATGATGTTTTTCAATAACTAACTGGTTTTCCGAAATAAGTTTTACGGCATTTTTCAAAACGAAATTTGTTTTTTCACAGCTTTCGACTTTGTGCTTCAAATTTTGTTTGAAACTTTCTTCTATGCCGGCATGATAGTGCCCCGATCACAGCCAGATTTTCCATTGCATGACCCAGAGAATGACAAATGGCATCTAGAGCTCCTCTGGAGGAGGCCCTCTAAAAGGAGATACTCTTGCTCTTACAATTCATTCACATGCTCTTCGGCCATGGAGGACTTCGTTTTCAGGGCCATGACTAGGCCTACTAATTTTACATTCCCTGTACAGATATTACCTACAAAGCCCAGCATATCAATGGTTGTTTTTGTTTAAAAATATTTTTTTAAGAATGTTTTTCTACCACAAAAACACCCACACAAAAGTAAATTGTGTGTGTTTTCGGATCAGTGATAAGTTTGATAATGAGTTGAGACAACCTAGGTATACAAATAATTCAACTATTTCTCGAAAAAAGATTAACAGTAAGGCTATTATAGTTGTAAAACACGACCAAATAACAGAAGTACAAGCATATATATATGTGAGATCGAAAACAACTAGCATCAATCATCGTATAACAAAATGCCAAAAGAATGAAAATAACAAGAAAAGCTCACTAATGGACATCTAACTATGTGTATAACATACAACACAGAGCCTGTCAATGCTAAATCATCAGCAGCTACGCAGTCTGCTGTACCCTGGAACCATATCCATTAACTCCATTAACATGCTTATCAGAACTTGCTGTTTTCTTTCTCTTGATGACTATCAACCAAGTAACTGCTTCCAATACAACAGCAACAGATCCAAGAAATATGAGAACACCAATATAGGCCTTTTTCCAGTTCTTCTCGCGGTCCAAAGCTTCAAATCCCTCAAAGATGTTAACAATGCTCAGAATCACGGTAGTATATCCAATGGTGTGGTGGTATATGTTCCAATACAGTCTGTATTTGTGGTCTGGCTTGGGCCTCAAAAGCAAGGCTAACACCTGCAAACAGGGCAGTGCATTATTTGTTAGAAGACTTTTCACATTACTTGTCTAGAGATCACATCAGTTTTTGTGGTCGAGGAGAGAGCTAGAAAAAAATAATCTTTTTCGATTCAGTTTTTTGTCTTTCGAAAAGACTGCGAGGCTGGACGGTTCGAGTGACGATGAAGGGAAGAAAGAAGTTGCAAACAGATTCCCTTCTAGATGCCGCCCGCAGTTGATGACTTGGAAAGATCCAACATTAAAAGAATTGCGTGTGCTCGAAAACAAAATCAAGACTCAACGGGACACAAATGCTGACTTTTTAGGCATTAAAGACTTTCCTTAGGCACCCTTTGATGTGGAAAGAAATCTAAGAATCCCATGGCAGCAAAAAAATCCAAGGGTTTTTAATGGTTTCTGAGGTCTCTTTTATTCAAAGTTAAATGAAGAACAGTGCGGTGACATTTTAACTACTGTTTCGAAATCAAAAGTTTTCTGGGCTTTTGAATATATTACAAGGCAATTATTTTCTTAAAAATGAATACTTTCTTCAACAAATATGAAAAAGAATCACCAACTAACAATCAAAACCCAATTAATTGCTGTTTAGGTAAATAACAAGTGAAAATACCTGAAGGGTTCCGAGGGCAAAGATGGTTATGCCAAGCTTTCTATGGGTGTTGTAGGTGATTCCAGGACTATCGCTGCCCAGTTTAATACCAGTTGCCCATCCAGCAACCCCAACTGCGTAACCAGAAGTTTGGCAAATAGCATGCAGGTAAAACCATGCTGGGCCTGCTGACTTGAACACCTTAAGGTACCTAGCTATAATGATTCCCACGGGCATAAGAATTCCCCAACTCACTGCGTTTAACACTCCATGAACCTGAAAAAATCAATTTCATTCACGTTTAGAATAATGATTTAAGCTGAATTCATGTCTAGCAAGCATCCTATACCAACAAATACTGCATAATTAATTGACCATCCACTTACATTTCTCTTGCGGGCTTTTGAGCTAGTGCCTCCTCCAGTTGAAGTTGCTGTTCCAGAAACAAAATTCACAGTCCCCACTGATTGTATATTTTGTCCAGTGGTAGGATGTCGACCAGGACTACCTCCACTCAGAGGACCTTCTTGCCAAACTTGGTTGGTCGTCACCAAGCTAGCAGAAAGCTGAAGTGTTGCAAAAATTATCATATCCCCTCCTGTGTACTCTGCACTAATATTGGGAACCCCAAAACTCAAGCTAGCAGGTTGCATACTTCCGGATGCATCTACTTGGGTTGTGTAAACAATCACGGTGCCATTGGAGTGTCGGTAAGCTACAAGAGCCTGTGAACCAGCCATTCCTTGCCTAGTGGGATTTAGAGCCCATGCAATCCAATTTGTTGTTGATGCTCCAGTTTTGCGAAATGCAATATCAGCTGTCATGTTTGATGGGTGGTAGGTCCAGTGAAGAGAACAGCTCAATTGAGAAAGTTCATTACAGGCGGTGTATTTTTGGGTGTTAGAGAAAGAGTAGCTACTGCAACTTTGAGCTAAAGATGAGACAGACAAGGAGATCAACAGAAAGCAAGAAAACAACAAAGTTGTTGTTAAGGATTTATCCATGATTGTTTGCGAGGTACTTGTAGAAGCAGGGATGATGAGATATGACTATAGAGAAATTATGAACCCTTTTTCTTTCCTTGTTTCAAGGACAAGCAAGTTCTCAGTGTTTGGCTATGGCGCACCAAAAATAGCACAAAGTACTGAAACTGTTTCCCCTGATGAGGTTCTGGTTTCTCTGAAAGGGTTGCACAGAGTTTTAGATCCAGAAACTTGAGATTTATAGGATTCTTCTTGTAAGAAGAGAGAGAGGTCCTTCGAGGAACTGTCAACAAGGGAGAGTGGGCCCCCTTACACATTGTTGGATTTTGGAATGGTCGAGTTTTCTTGACTAATTCTTCCAAGAATAGTTCTGTCTATTGTTTTAAATTATTAACATGTGTGAACATGAAATAAAAATCTCCTAAGAACAAAATGAGAATCAAGTCAAAAGAATAGAAAAGGTCTCGGAGAAAACCTCAATTTAATCCCTAAAGTATTATTTATTATCAAAATTAGCATCAAAACTTTTGATTTCATCAATCTTACCCTAAACATATTTGATATTAGATGATATCAACTCTAAGTCCCAAAAAATTTAAATTATTTTTTTTTTTGGCTAAAATTTAATATGGTTTGCACGTTTTGGATTGTTTTGATGTGCTGATATCAAAAATAATTTTTAAAAAATAAAAAAATATCATTGGCATGTATTTCGGCACAAAAGGTTATTTGAAAAGCAACCGCTACCACACTGTCAAGCACCCTCCAAATCCATCTACGATATGTTATAGTTAAATACTAGCTTATTACCACGTGCTACACAATGAATCCTAATAAAAAAAATATCAAACATATTTAAGTGTTAGACACCGTTTGTTTTGTATATGGTTTGTATGTTTTGGATCGTTTTGATTTGCTAATGTCAAAAATAATTTTTAAAAAATGAAATAACATAATTGACATACATTTCGGTTTGAAAAGTTATTTGAAAAGCAACCGCAACCAGATTACCAAACAGGCTCTTAATAAAATATTTTCTAAATAAAATAAATTTTAGCCATGAATCGAATGATACTTCAATCTAATAGTGAGATGGAAACGAATCCAAAAACTCAATGATAAATAAACTCAATAATAAAATATCAAATTAGAAAATTTTAAGAACTTGACTATTTCAATCTATAATAATTCATGAACAGTAAAAACGCTGCCGTCCTTGGATGTATAAGAAATTGCGCCACATGCTGCTTTGGTTACGAGGGTGTGTTGTATATTTCAAACTCTTGGAAGTTTCTTCCAACTACTCTCCATGTTCACACATGCTTTTCGGGACCCATAAACTTCCAAGAAGCTTGCAGGAAGCCCTCGTAATTATTTGCAAAGTCAATTCCAAGTTCTCAACATTTCACCAACCTTCCGTGGAAAAAATCTATTAAAAACAAGACACGAAAGAGCATAGGCCACGCTAATTTTTTTTAGGTATTGATTGTGGGTATTTTTTAAATTTTTTTTAAAATATATTTTATTTAAAAATATATTAAAATGATATTTTTTATTTTTTAAAATTTATATATATATAAACATATAAAAAATTAATGTGAAAACATAAAAAATAATTTAAATTAAAAAATACTTTTAAAATATGAAAATAATCACTCGTTGTCTTCACATGGGATTTTCTTTTTCTTTTTCTTTTCCTTTTTTGCTCCGTCATTCGCCGGCTTGCGATGAGGTTACATCATCTATGACCTCAAAATGTACGACTACTTTGTGATACAATGAACGTTGTATGTTCGAAGACATTTTAGACCCCACAAATACAGGATCTCGATTTTTTTAATAATAATTTCTATGGGATTTTAATTTGGGTTTTTCATTGTTTTTTATTTTTAAAAGATACACGTGTCAGATTTATATTGGTTTCATTCCTGATAAAATAAAAATAATTAAGATTCCGAGATTATAAAAACAAAAAAAAATTATTAAGAAGCAGTATTTGCCATTTTTAATTTATTTACCACTGGCAAAATATATATATTATTAAGAAGTCAAGACTCAAATAAAAGATCTATTTCCTTCCTATTTCTTTTCTTTGTCTTTTGAAAATAAAATAAAGATTTGGCTAAAAACAAGAAATGTGAAAAAATAAAAATAAAAATAAAAACAAATCTAGCATGAATGAATGAAAAGTTAGCTAGAAAAAATGAAAATTGTTATAAAAAAATAGACAAAACAAATTAAGGATGAATAAGTTAATTATTAACCAAAACATTAATCATTTTTTATTTTATTTTTATAAATAACTAAAAAAAAACTATATATGTAAATAAAAATTAAAAAAAAAACTCTAGCTATGTACAATTAAAAATATAGAAGAATTTGGTGAATTATTTTTTCAGTTTTTTTATTTATTTACAATTTTTTTTTTGAGATTTTAATTAGTTTATGTTTTAAAAAAAATTGATTAGAACTCTTACACTTTTCCCTCCTCTCATTTTGATGCAACCATATTATTCAATAGTTTCACCCACATTTAACTAGTGTTTTGCCTATGTTTTATATATAAAATGCCTTGATATTCTTTATTTTATGTTTTGAAGGCACTTTTGGATGAAAGATGCAAAAAGGAGTAAGTTGGAGATAATTGGCAGATTTGACCTTCAGTCGATATTTTGTGCAGAGCGTGAGCTCTGGAGGTTGAAATGAAGTGATTCCAGTGGCATTAAAAAGCTAACATCCATACCTTTCTGGACATATAAGGCAAGAAAATAAAATAAGGAAGAGCATGGAAATCGCAGCCTTCAAAGTCAAATCTCGCAATCTGCCAGTGTTGACCTTTGGCTATTCCAACTTGAATATCTGGAGCTACAGAAGTCCAATTGATGCAAACTCAATTTTTTTGGATTCATGACTCCAATTTCTATAAACGCTCCAAATTTCAGCCAAAAACGATGTCATATGAGGGAGATATGATTTTTCAAAGATGACATCTGAATTCTGCCAGCAAACAGGTTTCGTGAAGAAATGAGTCCAAATTACGTTCTGAAGCATCCAAATCGATATCCAAGTTTTTATTTCAGCAATTTAGCTCCTCTAAGTCAAAGCTTGAAGATTTCATGGAAGGCTATTTCTTCTTTTTTAGGAAAATAGTTATTGAAGTACTTAAATGTAAACAGTCTA
>Ga0325404_1007955_pt1 | contig 10997 bp, 4 predicted proteins | sample PopdelMetagenome_18_FD_205664 | JGI IMG/M metagenome (GOLD analysis project Ga0325404, IMG submission 205664) | Populus deltoides microbial communities from Bellville, Georgia, United States - Xylem-Control-R1 | ecosystem: Host-associated > Plants > Phyllosphere > Stem > Wood/Secondary xylem...
GAGTAAAATACAAACTACACAGCCTAGATTTTCAGTTTACCCTAGTTTTTTGTCGTATAAGTCACCACAATACCAAACCAAATAATCCATGCTACAGCAACATACCGTTTTCATGGAGTCTAATTTGCCAAGCAATTTGACTTATCCCCAGTGTATTAATAGAAATTTTAAGCCTTATGATATGTTATCTAAAACGCTTTAAAATGAGAATGAAAAATATTAGAATGACACATTAAAGCAGCCACTAAACACCATAAAACAATATTCAGATACAATCCATATATAATAAAATATGCGAAAGTAAGCCAGCAAGAAAACTCTGCTTGCATATTCAAGGTGTCCCCCGAACCAGAATACACTCATTAATGAAATTCACTTCACATAAGTACTGACACCACCGAAAGCAAAAAAATAAAAACCCTATTATACAGTACCAATTATTTACACCCACAAGCTTTAGCTCTACCACTCTACATTTAAAAAAAGTTCACAGCATCAGCAAAACCCCGCGTAACAGACTATTCCGGCCCATTTAAAACACACATAATAACATTAAAAGAGCCCCAAAATGCACAAAAATAATCAACCAAATCCAAAAATTCTGAAAACCCATTACGAGCAAAAACAAAAGAAAATCACTCACCACTTATATCTCAAGAAATGACCGTCAAGAGGGGCAGACTCGGGCACATCATCGGTAATAAAATCCTTATCAGGTCGCCGTAAAACAACATACGGCGTTAACTCACAGCCAACAATAGGAATATCCGATGGAAGATGCACACGCAGCACGCTCAGCATGCTTTTATTTTCTTCTTCAAAGTTTTTTTGTTACACTTCACTTTCCTAATCACACTGTAACCCTATCATCGATAATAAAATCAATCGGCGGATATTATCTGGCGGATCCGCCATCTAATTGAACCGATTACCCTCCAGCCTAAATCAATCAATCAATCAAAAACCCTAGATTTTCCAATTAAAAAAATAAACAACAGATCTCAAGAAATTACAAGTGAAATTCGAGTTAGGGTTTAGAGAGCGATGGATCGACTAGGGAGATGATCGAGAAATTTCCAGAGAGAGGGGGAGCGAGAATTTTTTGAAATTTTTTGAGAGAGGGAGAGAAAGGGGAGATTTCGATAATTAGGGTTTTACAGAGAAAAAGGCAGAGTGAATAATAATAATAATAATAATAATATGAAAATACGACGCGCGTGGGTTTGTGTGGTGGTGTTGGAGGTGGTAACGGTGGTGTTCTGCTATATCTAAAATCGGCTACTAAGTGAACCCTTCCAAAACGAGAGGTGTTATTCGTTGGGAGAGAGTATCCTCTTAGTGATAATACTATAATAGTAAGTTTTATATATACTGAGGTTTTATATTTCCACTTCCCGGGAATGTGTACGTGCAGTATTAGTTAGCTTGCTGTTCTGTCATGTCTCATGTCTAAAAATTACATTATTCTTATTATAACCGAACCCACCCCACAAATCCATCTCTTTATAAACTAGTTTACTAACTCAGATTTAAAAAAATAATTCCAGATCGCAATAAAATATTTATCATTGTTATTAAATACAATTCTTAGATTAATTTTAAAATCTTTTTCTCTCACTTTTTCTCTGACTGGAGTTGAAAGTTAACTCATGTAAAATATATTTTAATATAACTTAGCAAGTTCGAATATAACCATGAAAACTAGTAAAAAATATAGCCTAATTTTTTAATAAAAATCCACCATGATATATTTTTATTAATATTAAGATTACGATCTATTGGATGGACTCGAGTTTTATGGTTTAACCCTCCAAACCTAAAACTCAGATTATAAGCTCCAAGATAGCGTTCAGTTATTATCCTGAGACAGAAAAGATGGAGACGGCAGAGATAGAAATATATATAGTTGAAGAGACAGGAATAAGGATATAAAAATAAATTTATCTCTAGATAATTTTGAAGTTAATTTTTATACTTTAAAACAGAAAATATAAAAAGGACATGTCTCCAATCACAATATTTTTTTATTCCTAAAATATAATTATAAAAAAAAAAATCTTAATTCCAAAGTTGTTTTATTAAGACTTGCAAGGATAATAATGATTATTATCATAGTTTTAAAACACAACTCGGGGTTGATCGAAGGCAAAGCCTTGATCATTAGTCAAGGCTCGGGTCACGGGTTAGATTAACCCGAGTCAGTGTCAAAACAAAAACGATTATTATCATAGTTTTAAAACTCGATTTAGGGGTCGACCTGGGATAAGACTTGAGTCACATGTCATGAGGGTCAATATAAAAATAAAAATAGTTTTTTTTATCATAGTTTTAAAACTTGATCCGGTGGTCAACTCAGGGCAAGGCTCGGGTCACTGATTGGAAGAGTCAACTCGGGTTGATATGGGTCAATGTGAGGATAAAAATTGTTATTAACATAGTTTTTAAACACGAGTTAACCGAAGTAAGTGTATGAATAAAAGTGCTTATTATAATAATTTTAAAACTTGACTCGGGAGTCAATCCGAAAAAAGGTTCATGTCACGAGTGGTTAGCTTGGATAACCTAAAAAATTAAAAATTAATTAAAGCATCCTTATTTTGACCAAATTTTATTTTCTAAAAAGTCAATAGGTTTTTAACTCGTGTTTTATCCTAAATTGACCTCAGTTTTATATCGGGTTAGGTTGAGTTAATCATTTCTTTATTCTTTTAAACTCGGACTAGTTCAGACCCTAATTTGACCCGGTTTCAGGTCATCCCACCAGTTTAGTCCTAGTTTTATAACTAAAGTTATTATAATATTATTAATTTGAAAACTCAATATAAACTAAAATAAAAAAAATAATATCTAATTATTTTTTAAATATGTAAGTTTTGACATCAATACATATTAAAGGTAAAGTAGATTTTTTCATATTTTATTGTGTCTTGTCTACCATAACTAAACATGATGTATGGACAATCATTTTGTCTTGTACACCACAAGAACACATAATTTTGTCTTTATCTCTTTTTTTTTTGTCTTGTCTCGTTAGTCTCCATCGTTTATGTCTCTTCTGTCCCATGATAATAAACGAACATTACCTAATGAATTTAATAATTGTCTCTTCTATCCCATGACAATAGATAAATGTTACCTAATGGATTTAATATTTACTTTTTTTAATTTTAAAAACTTTGAGATTAATCATGTTTTTTCTCTGTGTTTTACTTTGTGATCATCTCACTTTACGTTTTGTCTTTCTAATTCAATGAAAAACTTATCTCATGAAATTAGACTATAAAAATATCAAATCAAAAAGAAAAAAACTAAAAAGATGAAATTTTAAAAAAATGATAACATTCAAGGATAAAATCAGTATATTTATGATAAAGATATAAAATAACTTAAGACAATAAATGATTTAAATAAGCCTTAAATTCAAGGAACAAAGATGTTCGTTCTTGAATTTTAAATTGATTAATATTGTAAAATCTATGTATCTTTTATCTTAAGAGATGAAAAGTTATCAACTTTTTGCCTGGATGGTTTAAGAGGTATTTATATCCCTTGAAATCCTGAACCTTGTTGTTTTCAGAGAAGGGAAAGACTGGAAAGTCTTCTACTTTCATCGATATTAATGAGAGATAAATATCTCTTACATATCATTAATAAGATAATAAGTATGGTAGGTCCCTCAAGAGATCTTATATGCACTTATAAATATAGGGAAATTGTTATCTTAATATGAACAATTATTCTAGATGAAGAGATATGACGATTTATTATGTTTTTTTTATAATTATAATACTTAATAATGTTTATGTTTTTTGGGTATATCATGTTTGTCAGACTCATGTTTTCTTAGGTTTAGCTGACTGCTAGGTTTAAATTTTTTGGATCTAACATATTTATTCGACCCAAGTTTTCTTGCACTTAAATAATTATCAGGTTCAAATTTTTTGAGTATGATATATATGTGCCAAAACTCATTATAAAATCTTAAACAAGAATTAACTCCCCGTGTAATGTTTATATCTTTAGATTTTTTAAGCTTTTATTTTTCATGCAAATAAATAAATCAATAAGTAAAATAATAATAATAATAATAATTTAATTGAGGATATTATCAGACCGACTCTTTGTAAAATATCACAATGTATTGATAATCTTGGCATCATGTCTCTTAAATATGATCTGAATCTTTTTATAAGGATTTGTAACAATGAAACTTTTCAATATTTTGTCTTGGATAGCCTCTTTTTTTACCTTTTCTTTTGTTTTCTATTGGTAGCTTATGCTTCCCAAGATGATATTATTGTTTGTGTTATCTGTAGACTCTTTTGACTTGGTCTATATATATTTTTTAATTTGAATGATGTTATTATTTACTTCACAAAACTTAAAATTATAGTAGTGATTTTTTTTAAAAGTATGTTTTTAATATATTAAAATAATATTTTATTATTATTATATTTTAAAATTTATTTTTGATATCAATACATCAAAACTATTCAAAATTATAAAAATTAAAATTAAAAAAAATAAAATTAAAATTTTTCAAAAACATTCTTTAAATGCAAAAACAAACACACCCTAACTAGCCTATTACTAACAAATGATGGCATGCGATAGTCAAGTGACAAAAATATATTTATTAAGTCATGAGTGGCATGTATATTATATGCATTTATTAGATCACATATATATTTATTTTATATACTAAGTTAGCCAGACATTTCATATTTACTGGCTCACTGAATTTATTTATAATAAGAGGGCGTGCGAAAAGAGTTTCACTTAAACAAATAATATATCTCAATGCTTGGTTGCCTCTGATGTTATATGCTTACCATCCTCGATATATAAATAAACTTTCATCCAATGGTAAGAAAGAGTATTTTTTTATAAATGTACAAGTCCATAAAGGTCAACAATTCTACACACACGGAAAACCTCGCAGTGAAAACACTACTTTCATCACATTGAGTTCAGCTAAGCTTAAAATCAGACGCAGCTCTTCCTTCTCATGGCAAAAACAATGTGTTCAGAGGTCGTTCATGTTATGGTCTCAAGCATTGTAGTCTTGATGATGTTTAATTTTGTCTTCTCAGATTTGGCTGCGGATAAACGAGAGTGTAATGAGCAGTTGGCTAGCCTCTCAGCATGCCTACCTTTTGTTGGCGGCGACACAAAAGCTCCTACACCAACATGTTGCAGCGGATTACGAAAAGAAATTAGCAAGACAGAGAAGTGTCTATGCATCATAGTTAAGGATCGCAATGAACCCGACCTTGGCTTCAAGATCAATGCTACCCTTGCATTGAGCCTCCCTTCAATTTGTCACGCTCCTGCTAATGTTTCTGCATGCCCTGGTACCTCGAAAACAAATGATTTTTTAACGCTTACATAGATGTTTCAAGCTAATTTGAGACCGAGATCTGCTTGGTTTATCATTCCTTTGTATCATTGTTTTCCTTCTTGACAGAAATGCTACATCTGGCTCCCAATTCAACAGATGCTCAAGTTTTTGAGGATTTTGCAGCAAGCAATAAGAGTAACGCAGTTGTTGCTGGTAATGACCTCATGTCAACCTTCATCAAATCACGTGAATGTGTGTTAAAGTGGATGGCATTTCTTTTCAGCACACCTAGCTTTTGTACTGACAAACTTCCCCATCACAGGCGTTCAAACCAGTTCAAGCAATACAATGAAGGAAAGGAAATGGCTTGAAGTGAGCATGGTTGCTGTTATCACATCAGCTCTCACCATTGCGGGTTAAGAAGATAACACTTGATACAATCCTTGTCGATTAAATGTGTAATGCTCATGTTAAGAAATTACTCCACGTATTGTAATTCCATCACTCTTTCCACTATCGACCAATCTGCAAGCCCTATTGTTTGCCACTTGATCACACCCCAAATTTTGCGGCAACTAATACCACTGATCAAATAGATACCAACTCAAACTCCACTGCAAGCGAACATGCAACATCCTCTGACCAAAAAGAAATATCAAATGATGAAAAACAATAAGGTGATATTACATAAGATAAATCTGATAAAAAAAATTTTCATCTAGCACAGCTATTTTAAACCAACTCAGATTTGTAAGAGGTCTAGGTTCAGGCTCTAAACTGTTTCTTAGCAATACATGTAAGATTCGAACACTTCAGTATTCAATGTGTCCTGAAAGCATCTGTAATTTTTCACAACGTATCCTGGCCTTTTCACCTTTATCTGGAATGACCTTGCTGTGACCTGCTGTATGGTCATGCCCTGCAAAATTATAGAAATTGATAGGATCCGAGCAAGACTATTAAACACATGAAAGTAGTAGCGAACTGACAAGTGCATGGTTCAATGTCATAGAGATATATATGTGCTGTTTATCAGTATGGATATGCTAATCCTAATCTTTGTCATCAGCAAACTTTGTTAAAGCAAACAAAATGGCCTACAATGTGGGACACTCAACTTGATGAGAAGGGATGATAGTAAGCTATCCACTTAACACCACATCAGCTGTGCACTTTAAAACACCTCAATCGAGGAAACAATTGAAGCAATTCATCACGGCTTCGTCTCTGCAAGAAAATTAGCATGCTTGTGAAAATAAAAATGAAAGAAACATCAAGGGAATGAAAAAAAAAAAAAAAAACAGGTTTACTCCTTCACACATGAAAATCTATCTCAGCACATTGTTGTGATGCATAACCTGAATGTGCAGTCACGCACCTCCAGCTTTGAGCATTCACATCAAAATTTCAATTAAACCTTATTGATGCTTTTCTCATATTCCCCCAACATGACCTACCTAGTCTCACCACATGATAGGGTGTATCTCTTTGTTCTTCATATTGCACGATTTTTTAACAGTCAAGTAATAGCAATGGTGACTAAAGTGGCCCATTTGCCACTGACAATAGGTACCAAATCATCCGGCACCAATAGATGATACATGTATGTAAAAATCCAAATTAAGCTTTGGGTAATATATAACAGGACTAGCTATTCAAAACTGGAAGGATTTTGTGTTCTGCAATAAATTGCTAGATACTTAGAGATACATCAGTGTTGGATAGAAGTATAGGGCACAAATTGCAAGAATATAATGGATGTAATGGAATATTATGGGATCCAAGCCAGATAGATCGTCTTTTCTTATTGCATTTGTTGTGAGTTGCAAGAAAACAAGAATTGGCTATTTCAAAGAGACTACCAATATTCATGTTGTTTATCTTGTTTATAGATTTGGAATAAGACAGGAGGCGGTGGAGTCTGCCACGTATTTTCCAGTTTTAATCTGAAAGATGTATCACGGCAACGCTGCTGACTTCCCCGCTTATGCAATAGCATCGGTGAGGTACAAGCTCATTGGTAATTATTCTGACTATTAATTTATAAATACACAAACTTCAAGAGAAACTCTGAGGCTGTTCGCAGTAACAAACAGCCAATACCTTTATGCCAATGCATCCATTTACATCAAGGGTTGTAACTGTGTTTGAGCAGAACCTTGAAAGGACCTCCAGGCACTTATCTGTCACACCAACTATTCCAAACAAGCTGCATCATTTTTTAACATGACATCAGAAACAATAGTATAGCATGAGAAATTGCAATAACTGCAAGGTCACTGCATGCTGATCGAGTTTTATCAGAGTAACAATACAGAATGGACATCATGCTCGTCAATTTTAACCAAATTTATAGGCATTAATTTGATTGTCATTCTATTAGGCAGATGGCAACATCTGTCATGAAACATATTAAATTAACTACACATATGAAGAAATTTCCAGTTGTCTATTGTGTTTAGGATATCCTAGCCTGTAGTTTGTGTTATTTAAAAATTATACTAACATCCAGAACATCATCCTCCATTTCTGAAAAACTGGCAAACTGGGAGCAGCGGAATGACCAAGGCCAGGGCACATTTGTCTGGCACAGTTCCCTGTGAGCAAAGTTCAAGCTTGACAAAGCTGTCACATAGTACCAGAACTAAAGAACAATATGTTCAACAAACTCTTCCAGCTAGGCTTGACTAAAATCAATAATATGATCTTTAAAATGCACCAGAAGAGCAGTCAGTTAAAGATGGCTGTAAAATCAAGTGTTTACATGCTTTGTCATTCATTCTTTATTGGGACAGGGTAGGGATGCATTTTGCCATTAGTGCCGGGAACAAAAGAAAAGACCAGCAATCAGAGAGTGCATTCCTTATGTCGGTGTTAACTGCCAGAAACATGTATGATCAGCTCTCTCTAGCTTAAGCTAGGAATTTACCTGAGAAATTCAAGAGAGGTGCAACCTTCAGCAATAGCTACAACCCCCACATCAGTGACACGAACACACCTGATAGAAAAATAACAGAAGCTTTTGAGCTAATTTTCTCTTATTTTTCCAGGAATTATCTTATATTTTACTCACCATGTCAAATTGAGAGAGACAATATTCTTGCATTTAGCTATACAAGAGAGTCCTTCATCAGATAGATTCTGAAAGTCAAATCGAGGTATTATAAAACCTAAGATAAATTTTGGAATGTAAAAAGCATGTCCAGCAAAAAAAGAGTTATACCTGCGCACCACATAGATCTAAAAATTCTAGATGGGGTAGACTTGATATCTTCTTATAGGCTTTGTCTGTGAAACTGACAGTAAAGCAGGACAGGTTTTATTATTTGGAACTGCAACGCCTAAAATTACAATTAACAACTATCTAGAGATACCTGGAAAGAGCATAAAGATTTAAACTCTGTAGAAAGGAGCACTTGGATAATATTTGTTGCAAGCCACCATCTGTTAGCTTGATGCACCTAGAAATCCCGAGATGATTGTAAGTTTATAGCAAGGACACCATAGAAGGAAAGTATAGTTTTGTACCAATAACAATCAAATTCATAACCTTATAAGTATATCCTTCTAGAGGATGCTTTAAGTTGCATAACATGGATTAGTGCAAAATTATTCTTGATCTTATTTAAACTTAAGCACTTCTTTTTGCAATTTTAATTCATCCCTCATAACACAGTGAACTAAATTTATGGCACTTCCTATTTCATTTGATGACGTTTAATTGTAATCTTTTCGCTCATTCCCTTTTATTAATCTATTCAGTTTTCATCCCCAAAAATCAATGATAATAACAACCAACATCGATCAGTTACATACCTAGTCAGGTTCAATGACTCCAATTCTTGATAATTTTCAGCAATTAATTGCAAGGCTTTGTCAGATATATTCTGCATACGAAACATCAAACTACTCTAGTCATGGATTACATTGAGATAATGCATATTCAACATGAACAGTTGAAAATTAAGTACAAGCTATACTAATTATAAACATGTTTGACTTGTTCTGTGTGTTAACCCAAACCAGTCCCAAAATCTATACTTTGAGTTAATTGTGTTGAATTTAAACAGTTAGATTTAAGCACAAGAAACAATCATAAACAACTGCACAGGATTAGAACAAGTCTTCAACAGTTCTGCACATTTGGGCAAACATAACACTAAAGTTTGTGAAGAACCCCCTACAGTGAAGTTAAGACAGCATAAAAAAGTTGTTTTTTTCTGGTAAAAAAGAAGAAGAAAGAAAGTAAACAGAAGGTGCAGCACATTTCTACAAAGCCATTGAAGTATAACACAATTACATGTCTCTTCTTTTTAATCACAACAAGTATGATGTGCATCATATAAGAAAAAAGGTAACATTCAATTTGCGAATCAAGTACCTTACACCCACTCAAGTTCAAATCAACAATTTGCTTGCAATTTTCCACCACGTGCTTTATACCAATGTCTGTTACCCTGAAACTCAATTTACAAGCCAGACTACTTAGTACTGAAAAAAATTGCATTTAAGGATCTATTTGAAGAGCAAATGATCTGAAAATGATCTTTACATACCTGACATTCCAATAAATAGAGAAGACCTTTAGTTTAGAACAAGTACTGGTTATTGCTTCTATTCCTTTGTCAGATATCTTCTGGCAGCCATTCAGGTTTAAAGACTCCAGTTTTTGAAGAGAATCAAAACACTGAGGTACTAAGAATTCTCAGTAAAATGTTCAACGAAGGCCAAATCATTTAAAAACAATTTAAAATTATAAAAACTTCATTTCTAGCAATTTTCAGATTCAATTCTCAAAGACAAATTACTTCCACTAGATCTGTGATTTAGCAGTAACCTGGGTTCTCAAAATCTCCTTTTAATTATAATTAATAAATTCTCAGACCTGAAGTGAATTTGCTTTCCTTTTCAACCTGCTTACATGAAAAACTACAATATCTGAGAGTTTGCAGGCAACCTTTTATCAGCACGTTAATATTGTGGAGAATTGTATTGCTTGCATGAATGGTCCAAAATTTTGTAACAGGGATATCACTGCTTAAAACATTGCCTTCTCAGATTTACATCTCTGAATCTACTAATAACAATCATGACTCTCCATGTTCAAGTCTATGAACTACTAAGCTAAATTAGCTAATCAAAAGCTTCTGATTAGCCTATCGCCTATCGCCTAGAGTCAGTCCTGTCCCTTCGTCATGCTTGACATTTTAAGTTTATCTCTCAAGCTTATCTGTCAATTATAGAATACATATTATATGAAATTGATCCTCGAGAACTAGTGCATATATGTGCTAAAACATCCCACATTTGTAGACTTCTAGCAGTTAAGATAGAAAGTATGCCGCAATATCATTTGTTGACATAATCAAATAATAAATACCTTGCTTTGCAGGACTTCTAGATGTACGTCTTCGATATCTTGTGCAAATTCAAGGTTTATCTCCTTCACGTGCTGATATCTTGGCTATAGAAACATAACATGTCTAACACCTCAATATCAGTCTATCACCATAGCACAAAAATGCCATCTTTAAAATGCTCCCAAATATATACACAACTAGTTCTGTTCTTGCATGATGCCCAAGTCCATTGTAGTATATATTTTATGTTTAAGTTAATTTTTATATTTAGGAGATATAATAATTTAGCTTAATGG
>Ga0325404_1007962_pt1 | contig 10990 bp, 10 predicted proteins | sample PopdelMetagenome_18_FD_205664 | JGI IMG/M metagenome (GOLD analysis project Ga0325404, IMG submission 205664) | Populus deltoides microbial communities from Bellville, Georgia, United States - Xylem-Control-R1 | ecosystem: Host-associated > Plants > Phyllosphere > Stem > Wood/Secondary xylem...
AAAAGAGAGTTAAAGAGTGAACATATGGGCCTGGAGAAAGCCCGAAGTTCATATAACAAAGAGGCCTTGCTATGAAATAAGGCTAAATGTAGGCTCGAATGGAAACGATGAAAACCCAATAAAACGAAATGGGCCTTTTGATTTGGACTGATGAAACGACAGATTGACAAACCCGTGCAGTGCACTGCTTTCTTTTTCACCTTCAGGCTGTCACAATCAAGAAAGGAATCCCAAAAAATAACAGTGACTAATGACACTGCCATTTGACCCTCCCCCTCCTCTCTCTGTCTCTCTCTCCCTCTCTCTCCCTCTCCCTCTCTCTCTCCATTTTGAATTTTAAATTTCTCTCTCTCCTTCTCTTTCTTCTTTGCTTGTTTTCCACTTCTTTTGCCGCTCCCACCTCTCTCTCTCTCTCTCGGTAATAGAAAATAAAATAAAATAAAATACACAGATAATATTATTTTAAGTCGGTGAAGTTCCTTTATCACCCTCCTAATATTCCCTTACAGTCAACAACAATGTCCTGAAAATTCAAATTTTCTGTTTCAAGATAAGAAGTTGATGCGTATTAGCTAGCCATTCGTAGTAATCAACTGTCTAATTTCAGGTACCCATCTTTTCTCTTATCACGTCTTGGTTCTTTCTCGCTTTCTCATCCTCTGTTAGCTAATTTGCTAGGAAAGTGTGTCGTGGGCTTTTTGTTCATTTATTTACATTTTGAGTTAGGTTTGTAGTCTTTTCGCTTAACTGTTCGATTACTTTAATAATTTTCTGTGGTTTGTGTTTCAGTTTCTCATAATCTTAATCCCTTAGAAGCTTGTCGGTGGATTATTACCTTATTCGGATGCTAAATTGCAAAAAATCATTACGAATTTCTCAGCTGTTTTTTTTTGGTTGGTAGCTGTATGCAATGGAGTTCTTGTGTATCATTAATTTTTATCAAGTCACTAGAAGCTGCATTTTCGGTTTGGTGAGCTATAAAAGCATGCCTATGATGGGGTAACTGTGTGCTTGCGTGTTAGTGGATTGACTTGCACTTGCATTTCCTTTGGCTAGGTGTAGGGTTTTACTCTTACAATCTATGATGTGTTGGATTGTGTACTTGGGGGAAAACCAAAACCCTAGAAAACATGCCAACCCCAAATGTAATAACGCATGTAATGTGTTCAAGTGCATTGATTCTTGAAGCATTACTTGCTGTCTTGAGCTAAGTAATTTGGCTTCAAGTATTTGCCACCCTGTGTGGGGCTTATTGTGGCTTTTATTTTGCTTCCCTCCCTGTAACAGCCAGAGTTTGGTTTGGGGGACTAAGGAGGTTGTTTGGTTGGTTCTATGGTGTGCGGTCGAAGTTTTCTTTTATCTAAGATTACTATCTGATGAAAATTTGAAATGGTGGATTTCTTTTTATTACTTTTTGTATGTTAGTTGCTTTGCAGACCTTATTTTACTGTTTAGTTGTTGTTGATAATTTTATAGATACTTACTGCCATAATTTATTGTGTTATCTTGCTTTTCTGTTTCTGGGGCGTCATTGACTGTAGCTAATATTATTTAGTGAATAATTGGTGCGTCGCGGTGCTAAATAGTAAGACTATTCGGAAGACTCTGAAGGGAGGTGGGGTTCATAGAACTCGCCATGGAGCAGTATGAAATTCTGGAGCAGATTGGGAAAGGTTCCTTTGGCTCAGCTCTTCTTGTGAGGCATAAACATGAAAAAAAGAAGTGAGCATGCTTGCTTAAGTTTTTATTTGTATCAGCATGTGTGTGTTTATTGGCCTAGCGTAGCATTTGAAATTCTGAGTGTTTTTAATTTGTTTCTTGCTGTTCTGAATTAAATCCTGTGCTATGGGAAATAAGATGTTTGGTATTCATCATATTCAATGTTTTTTTTGTCATGGTTTCCCTTTACTTCTAGATATGTGCTGAAGAAAATTCGTCTTGCTCGTCAGACTGATAGAACTCGCAGGTCTGCCTACCAGGAGGTCAGTGTATTTAACTTCTCTTTAATTTGAAGGAGAACTGAACTGAACTATATTCCTTTTCTGTTTAAGATCGAATACATGCTAATAAGTTGTATCTTGAATGAAAGATAAACATCAGAATAGGTTACACTTATGGAATTGGAAAAGATTCTTAATAAAATTTGAGTGACTAAAGCTTCACACGTGTGTTTGTTCGTAGATCTAGTTATGGCTTTTTTACTGTTGTTTATTGCTGGAGAATTAATTGTTTCATATGATGTATTGCATTTGCAGGACATTGCTCTTTTTTCTTTTTCTTCATTTCTGGTGGTCCATAAATTTTAATTTATACACAGCGTTCATTTTTCACCAAAAGTTATATCTTCAGAATTTAAGATGATGATGTTTTTTGTACTGCAGATGGAGCTTATTTCTAAAGCAAGTAACCCATTTATTGTGGAATACAAAGATTCCTGGGTAGAAAAGGTATGCAGGCCTTATTTTGCGAGCTATATTTCGAGAATCAGCTATTATGCCATTGAGTAATCGGTATTACCTTTTACTTATGTCTTATTAACTATATGGAATTGGTGATAGTTAAACCCATATTTGATGTTGAATCATAGAGTGCTAAAACTTGAAAGGCTTTTTTGTTTACTGTGATTACATGTTGAATCGTACATAAGTTCGCTTCTATGGTGCTTTAATGTTGTGCAATTGACAACCGGTGTCTTCATTTCCAGGGCTGCTATGTGTGCATCATTATTGGATACTGTGAGGGTGGAGACATGTAAGTTCAATTCTTAATACAGTTTTCAAGAAATGTCTGATTCTCATCTGGATATGACTTGATTTGTTGTCTTCTTGACTTCCCATCCCCATTTGTTTTTCTACAGGGCTGAAGCTATAAAAAAGGCCAGTGGTGTTCATTTTCCTGAAGAGGTAGTTGTTCTTGCATCACAACTGCTTTTCATTGACGCTGCTGCTCTATAGTGTTCATTTTGATGTCAAAAACTTAGGGACTTGACCTTTTAACTCATGTATGTTCTGCCTTTTACTGATGTTGTGCAGAAACTTTGCAAGTGGCTAGTTCAACTCCTGATGGCTCTTGATTACTTGCATGCTAACCACATTCTTCATCGTGATGTCAAAGTCAGTTGCACTTTTTGCTGCAAATACTGAAATAATAGTTGATATTTTATGTATGAAAGCTCACATATTATTTTTCTCTAATGGTGTTCCAAAATTGCTCCAGTGTTCAAATATATTTTTGACAAAAGATCAAGATATTCGACTAGGTAAATAATTCAACTAGTATTATGGCCATTCCTAATTGCCCGAGCTTGTTTATTCAAGATTCACTTGTACTTTGGTTTGCAACACTTGTTGTTTTAATCAATACAAACTGCTTATAGACACCTGTTGTTGCAGGTGATTTTGGTCTTGCTAAAATGTTAACTTCAGATGACCTTGCTTCTTCTGTGAGCACTATGTTTACTTATGAGCTTTATTCCAATGTTTTGTCTTGTCCCTGATGTAATGATCATGACCAAATATTCTGGTCCTAATACAGGTTGTGGGAACTCCCAGTTACATGTGCCCTGAGCTTCTTGCTGATATTCCCTATGGTTCCAAGTCAGATATTTGGTCTTTAGGTTAGTTACTCACTTGTTTAAAATCATTTAAACACGACAAACTGTGATTTCTTTTAATTTTTTTTTTCTTTTTTATGTAACTTAATGTGCTTTCCAGGATGCTGCATATATGAGATGGCAGCTCACAAGTCTGCATTTAAAGCTTTTGTGAGTTATTAATATGCTGTTTGTAGAAACAATATGGGCTTGTTTAGGATGTTGCTTAAACAAATTGAAGAATTCCATTTCATTGTGCTTTTCAATATGTACCTGGTGCAGATCTTCATAGAATTACCTTTCTTCTTCTTTCTTGAGCAGGATATTCAAACACTGATTAACAAAATAAATAAGTCTATAGTGGCTCCTCTTCCTACTGTGTACTCGGGTCCATTGTGAGTCCACCTCTCACATCATGAATTAAAAATGTCAGCTACATAGATTGTTTTACTTTTGCCACTTTGGCTTTTCTGATGTGCATTGATAGAAAGTTTTAGCAAGTCTTATAATAGTTAGTAGACTTAGTTTTCATGGTTTTCCCTAATCTTTTTCTTTTTTAATGTAACCTTTTCAGACGAGGGCTGATTAAAAGCATGCTGCGAAAGAATCCAGAGCTTCGACCAAGTGTATGTTTTCTCCCTCCTGCCTCCAAGTCCTGTCTGGTTTTAATGAGCATCGTTATATAGGTTCACAGGAAAAGACATTCAAACAGATCTGTATTTATACATTCATTGTTCTGTGGTCCTCCAAAGTGATTATTCCTATGCATAATTAATCTAGAAGTACAAGCCTAATTTGTTCAACTTGGAGAACGAAGTTTGTCCAACAGGCCAAAATGATTTGGAGATCAAAGTGGCAATAGGTTTAGGGTTGATTATCTAGTTCACTTCTGTTCAAGGGTCTTCAGACTCTTGTGGATATCTGGGCTGTAAATATGCATTATTTGATCCCTGCTCCTGTCTATTAAGAAGGCTGGGCTTGGACGTTAGGTGCCAGTGCCAGAGTGTTACCTTGATGTTGGAACCTTCTTGTGACACATTTAAGCTTCAGGTTGTGGAGTGCATAAGTTGGGCCAGAAGTGCAAAACGTATTTATTTATACCTCGAATACTTATTGGGGAAATTCAGCACTGTATGACAACAACTACTTTAGAGTGGAAAGCAAGTTGGTTGGTTTGTTTAGTCTGACATCCATGAATTGTTCGCTTAAATTTGCTGTGTAGGTTATGATTCCTAACTGAAACCCATGCCTAAGTGCATGTCTTATCATGTTACATGTGCTTATAATTTCGAGGGTGAATAGCTGCATAGTAGACAGAGTATAGGTTTTAGAAATAAATATGCTTCAAATTTCTTTATAGTATTTATTCAACTTCTTGAAAATTAGTTCTTAATGTGCCAGGCTGCAGAGTTGCTTGGTCACCCACATCTTCAACCTTACCTTCTCAAGATTCATCTAAAGTTGAATAGCCCGAGACGGAATACTTTCCCTGCTGAATGGTCTGATTCCATCTTCATAAAGAAAGCTAGTTTTGTGGATCCACAAGCTGTTCCCAGTTTTACTGCCAGAGAAAAAAGACGATCATTCAACAATGACAGGGCTTTGAATCCTAGTATATCAGGAACTGAACAAGACTCACCCCATTCTTCTCAAAGAGATCAGGAATCCCCAGCCCCAATTTATTTGAACCAAAGGTTCACCGAATTATCTGTCGGCGTTGTCCATGAAGAATTTGGTAATACAGCAGCAAAGTTTTCAACATATGCCAGAACCCCAAGATTGATGCCCTCAAAAATTTCTGCTACTCCTAGAAGGCAGTCAACACCATCCAAAATATCATATATTACTTCTAAGCGTGATTCGGTGAGTTATAGGTATAGAAATGAAGTGTTCCATCTGTTCAAGTAGCATCTATACCTACTCTCATTTTTTTTTTCCAGTTGAAACTGGGGAAATCTGACAGCATGTTAGATGCAGGGTGTTTCTTTGATTATTTAGGTTCAAGTATACTGAAGGTGTCCCCGTGATCTCTGATGTGTAGATCACTGATATGTTTTAGGAGCATATTATTATGACCTAGGGGGCTGCGTTATGCAAGCTCTAGTGCTGGCCTTGTCTTTTTTAAGTTGGAAGTTAAGCTGTCATGCTTAGGAACACCCACTATGGAATGTGTTCATAGAAAAACACAAACAGCTTCTGATGAGTTAAAAAGCAGAAGCATTATCATTTGCTAATTTAATGGTATGCTCGTATGTGCAGCTTCCAGTGTCATGTACTACAGTGAGCAAATCTTCCCATACTGCACGCAGAGCATCTCTTCCATTTCCAACGAGAGCTGCAGCTGCAGCTGCAGGAACCCAAAATAAGGCCAGTCATGGTCTTCTTCATAGCATGGATTCTCCAAACGTTTCTGTGAATGCTCCACGAATTGACAAGATCGCAGAATTTCCATTAGCCTCTTCTGAAGATCCTTTGATTCCCATCCATGGAACATCAACTTCAGCACAATGCTCTTCATCACCCTACAGCGTGGACTGCTCAATCACAAAGGACAAGTGTACAGTTCAGGTTTTAGAGAGAGCTGTATCCAAGCACCGTGTAACTGATGCTTGCCAGCGAATTGGAAGTGAATGCTCGGAGCATAATACAACAAGTGGTGTTTCAAGCCGTTCATCTTCAGACTCTAGACAGCAGCGCCGGTTTGACACCTCGTCATACCAACAGCGTGCCGAAGCTTTAGAAGGATTGCTTGAGTTTAGTGCGCGCCTTTTGCAACAAGAACGGTTTGCAGAGCTTGGGGTGTTGTTAAAGCCATTTGGGCCCGAGAAGGTTTCTCCCAGGGAGACTGCCATTTGGTTGGCTAAGAGCTTCAAAGAAACTGCAGTCTAGGAAGAAACATGAAACAACAAGTTGTCTTTGTCCTTGTCATCACATGTGCGTATAACTTTGTATTCCCATAGAAAATTAGTCTCAAACTCTCAAGCCTTCACACTCGAAGGTGCTTAGATGCTAATAATGTGTGCGTTTTGATCTCTCACGGGGGTGCTGTTTTTGAACTTGAAAGTTTTTCGAAAACGATGAAGAGGGAAGTTTTGGAGCCGTCATCCAATTGACCTCTTGCCTTCCGATGATTCGGCCACCGTGGTGTCTAGGTGTAACAAGTAGAGGCTTTTGGTACAAACGGAAACCAGATTTCTAGAAGCTTGTAATTTTAGATACAAACACTGTTTCTTTGCTTTGTGCTTGAAAAATGTCACGTTCCCCATAACGTGATATTTCTCAAGGGAGTGACTATAAGAGTTAACACTTGGTCTTCAAGTTTAACAAGGCATCTTTCCCATGGTTTAAATAATTTATTCGGGGAAATTAAGAGACGAGTGAATAATTTTTATTGTCTTGTTTCATTTCAATCCTTCCATAATTTCGCACATAAAGAAACAAACGGTTTCACCGTGGCCTAATCACAGTCAAGCAGGGCCCAGCAAGGTTCAAAGTACGACCATCGTCCTGCTTTTTGTGTGATCGAGTTCGACGATAGCGGAGAGAGACAAGACATGGAAGAAGCGGGAGTGTTAGAATTGTATGAGCTGCACTACTCTGATTTGCTGCTGTTATCATCAACTTCACCGGTACCAGAAGAGGGAGAAGAAAGAGCGGAGAGAATAAAGAAAACAATAATGGAAACCCTAGGCCCGACTGGCCCAGGACTCCTTTCCATCACTGGTGTCCCTAAAGCTTCCATTCTTCGACAAAGGCTCCTCCCTCTTGCTAGCAAGCTGGCTCTTCTCGACCACGATCGCCGCAAACACATCCTCAAGGTTTAATCTTTTCTTAATTTAATAAGTTATTGAACTTTAGATTGTTTTATTTTTCAGGGTGCCAGTGTTTAAAGTGACTGGATTGGATTGATGAAACCGTTTTAGCCTAATTTATTGCTTGGGGTGGGTTATAGCTTAGCACCATTGTTATATCGAAGAAAGGGAAAGCAAAAATCAATGCAGTTGATGCATCAGTTCTTTTTTAGTATTTCTGCTGTTTTCTTTAATTATAGTATTTTAAGCAACAAAGCATTGAATTAAAAGTGTTTTTCTTGTGTCTGCTTTCGGTGGTGATTGGATGGCGGGTGCGATTGTATTTGGGTCAGAGCATAGTTTGTGCGCTTCCCTACAAGTGTTGATCTTTCAAGTTTTTTTTTTTTTTTTTCATTTTCCAATGATTTGCAGGAGCACAACTTGGGTAGTGATGTTCCTCTGAAGAACCCGGATAGAAATGTGTCCTCTTTTGCAATGCAACTCAAATATGCTCAAGCTCTAGAATCTGCTCTGGGTATAACAAATAATGGAGCCCGTTCTAATTCGAATTTAGAATCAGCTCATCTGGATGACAATGATGATGAAGTGACAGACTCTCCGGAAGATGAATTTGCAAATCTGTCTGATATCTTTAGGGAGCTGGGATATTGCATGATGGAGCTGGGGCTTCGTGTTGCGCAAATATGTGATATGGCCATTGGTGGTCAAGAGTTGGAACGGAGCTTACTGGAATCAGGGACAGCAAAAGGACGCCTTATACATTACCATTCTTCTCTAGACAACCTACTGATAAAAGCAAGTGGGAGAAGGAAGGGATCCACAAAAAAGCAGGCTTATTGTGAGAAGAACCAAGTGCTGTTATCAAGAAGTGAGCAAAAGCAATCAGAACGCTGTAACTTGGTTGCAAATGTTAATGAAGTCGGATCAAGTGGAAATCAGGGAAACCTATGGCAGCAGTGGCATTATGATTATGGTATCTTCACTGTTTTGACAGCACCCATGTTTCTTATGCCCTCCCAATTATCAGAAAATACCGCAACAGATCAATTTCCAGTTTTTTGTGATCAAGACTCCCCTTGTCCAACTGGACATTCATATTTGCAAATCTTTGATGCCAATACAAATGATGTCCTCATGGTGAAAACTTCTTCAGAAAGTTTCATCATTCAGGTTGGTGAATCGGCTGATATCTTATCGAGAGGAAAGCTTCGCTCAACCCTTCATTGTGTTTGCAGACCCCCAAACTTAGAAAATCTAAGCAGAGAAACTTTTGTTGTGTTTTTGCAACCTGCATGGAGCAAAACTTTCTCAATGTCAGATTATAATGTGCAGCACAGCATGTTAGGTCGTCATTCTTCAAATGAGGGAAATGGCCTTACTGAGCATGACTTTAATGAAGTTGCTCGAGAAATTCAAAAAATTGTCCCCCCACTTTCATCACGGTTGAAGGATGGGATGACATTCGCAGAATTCTCACGTGAAACTACCAAGCAATATTACGGAGGCAGCGGTTTACAATCAAACAGTTAGCTCCTTGCCTTTCTATTTGCTTTAGGATTCAATTTTGGGTAAGACTTCTGATATTTGTTCTGTTATCTCTTTGCTCGATGTTTTTTAGGGGTGAAAGAGATATACAGATCAATTTTGTGAGAAAATAGTTTCTTGAATCAAACATATTTGGTAACTCACCATTGACCTACCTTCCTTTTGTGTAGCTATAGATCTGCATTGTTTTGGTCTTTGTGAGTTTCATGACACCATATAATGTGAGGAGTTACCATAGGCCTTTGAGCTTGGTTGGGTGGTTGCTATTACTATATGACAGTGGGGCTATTTTTTGGAATAAAAGCTGCAATTTAAGCTGCTGATGCTATCATTACCTAGAACAGTTGATGGTGGATTCTTACTTCCTGAATATAGAGATAGACGGCAGAATATGACCAGCGGAAATAGAAAATAATTCGTCTTGAATGGTCTGTAGAGGGACAGGTCCAAGGTTACTTCGTATGTACTATGAAGGGATGATCTTTGAAGTGCTAATCATAGCTTCGCTACAAGTCATTAAGGTTGACAAAGTCAAGATGCAGGGGCTGTCTTCTCCTTGATTTCTAGCGGGGTCAATCGTGCTACTTCCACGTAAGGGAAACAACAACTGAATTTAGATCAGGTGTGCCCTCAAGTCTCGACCAAAAGTTTTAACTTAAAAATGATTACAAACGCCTCTTTCCGTGTGAAAACTCTCTATTTTGGGTGTAGACTTCGTAGAAAGCTTACTCGCAAGACGTTAGGCATGACACCTTCGATTCTAGTTTTTTCCCTCGTAGACTAATAAGTTTTTTGACCTGCGAGATATGTAGAAAGAAATAACCCTGTATGTGCAGAAGGAAATGGACCAGCAATTCCAATATACTTCCTCTGGTTATATTACCTTGTGCTAATACTTGATTGTTTGACCTGCAGTGTCTGTTCGAGTCAGTCATGTTAGCCAGGCAGGCCCCAAGCCTGGCACGAGCCTACTTTTATTATGTATCACTGGCTATGCATTGAGACGGCATAATCTTAGTGTCTCGTTGCCTGTTCCATACGTTAGGCGTTGCAAACGGCTAAACGAGAACCAGCAATCCTGTTTGCCATGCATTTACCATTGTGATAACAACTTTGTTATGGTAATGTTGGGCAAAAGTTTCTGGGGTAAGAAATTCTAACATAGAGCCACAATGCTGAACACTTCTTTTACATACATGGAAGTTTTTATTATTTTATTGTTTTATTGAAGTGTATGAACGTTACTAGCAGCACCCAGCCTGAAAAAAGAAAAAAGAAAAAAAAGAGGTGGGGTTGGAACGGCCTGGAAATTTCATTTCATTTCATGTAAAGTGACACAGAATTAGACGTTTGAATAAATTAGCTTTCAAAATGTATTATAAAGCTAGATCAACCATTGAAATATACATGTGAAATGCAAGGGAAAAGCTTAAGGTGGATAGGGTGGCTGCATGATCATAGAGTGAATGTGGCGAAAGGAATAAAGGGCATCTCTTTATCCAGTGGAGATCATTATGAAAGAATCGCGCTAGAAGACTTTTATAAAAGAGACCCGGTTTTCTTCCTCTTTCTGATTTAAAACTCTTGATTTTGTTCAGAAAAAAATAAAAAGAAAAGAAAAGAATCATATAAATGCAGGCCTTTGTGACGAGGGAGGAGGAAGAAGAAGAAGAAGAAGAAGAGAACAAAGCAGAGATGATGACGTGGATAGGCACGCGCATTTTAGCGCAAGTCTCCCTTCTCTTAAATGGACAGGGCATGCAGCTTTGTGTCTGAAATTGTAGAGGCAAAACTCTGAACCTAAATTTGTTTGGACCTCTGAAGCTTGTCAGCCTGGGATGTCGCCAAGCCTCTGAGACATTCGTCGGGGGGGTGGGGTATATAATCACAATGGTCCCCATCAAACGTGCTTCCTAGCCTCTCCCTGCTTCCCTTTCTCGGAGCTCTTAAGGTTCCCCATTATAGAATTTTGAACAGGATCTGTATAAAAAACTACATGTCCCATTGCATTAAATGTTGATTGTACCCATTATTTAGAGAA
>Ga0325404_1007964_pt1 | contig 10989 bp, 11 predicted proteins | sample PopdelMetagenome_18_FD_205664 | JGI IMG/M metagenome (GOLD analysis project Ga0325404, IMG submission 205664) | Populus deltoides microbial communities from Bellville, Georgia, United States - Xylem-Control-R1 | ecosystem: Host-associated > Plants > Phyllosphere > Stem > Wood/Secondary xylem...
GAAGAAAAGCACCAGTTTTTAAAGTTAAAGCAGGCTATTAACTGGGCAAACAAAGACTCTAACCGGGGCAGGCTATTAGCTGGAGACGGTAGCAGATAGGCTAACAAGGGCATCATGGTAATGTAACATAAATAGAGGCGTGTTTGGTGAGAAATACACAAAGAAGGGAAACAGTAGTAAACCCAAAACGTAAGCCGCCCCCCTATTCTCTCTCCAAAAAAAAAAAAAAAAGGAGAGTAAAGAGCGAGAGAAAACGCCGAAGACAGGAAAGGAGTAGTCTTTTACCAAGTTATAGAGTCAGTTAGCTCAAAGCGGGTGTCTGTGTGCCCTCTTAAACGCAGGCACAGCAGCGATACTTCAAAAACAAAAACCGTTTAAAATAAAAACAAGAGACCGTTAAAATCCTTCCCGCCAATCGCCATGGTTGCTCAGCTTGAGCACCACCTTCAACAAGACTCTCCAGCCGCCTCCTTCTCCTCCTCACTAGAAGACCATGTTAAGAAGACAAAGTCTCTGATCTCCGCCCTCAATTTTGTCTCTCGTAATCTTCCCCTTCCTCTTGATCTTTTCAACACCGTCTCTTCAATCTATTCAGATGTCGGTAATGCTGATTTTGACGGTGGGGCCCAAGAGAGAAGCCAATTGGTATGTTTTCTCGAGATGCCCTTTTGGTTTCGGGGGTTTCGGGGTTTGTTTAATTTTGTGAATTTGGGTGTTTTTTGGGGCAACTTGGATACTCTGTTGGGGATTCATGTCACAAGTTTGGAAATTTGGGGTTTTTGAAGGGGAATTTATTTATTTATTTATTTTAGGATTTTGTGGTGTAAAGGAGAATTTCGAGGTTAGGGATTTTGGTGTCATGTCAATTTTGTGTTTTCTTCTCTGCATATGTGAAATTGCTTCTTGTTATGTATGGAAATATTATGGATTATTTAACTAATATTGCATTCCTTTTCAACCCCAATATTGTGATTGTGTCAATTAAGTTATGCAGGGTAGAGAATTGTTAGGGTTAGGTTTCTTTGTGGTTGCCGGCTAGGATTTTGTTTTGTCATTTTTAATCTTTGGACTAGATATGTATGTTTGGTGTCTTTGTAATGGACTATCAAAGTTGACAGTATTTATTAAAGATATACACGTTTATTGTTGAAAAGTCCTGTGGCTTCCCTTTTCTTTTCTACAATGGTCTCACTGGTGTGTTACCTTGTTTAAAGACTAACATGTGGACGAGTTTTGGTTTTCTTTTCTGATCTTCTGATAGGCCTTTTATTCTAGAGCTTTATAATCTCTTACATTGAGAAACAAGACGCCAACTTTTTATTTTCCCAAACTGTACAGTGTTTCTTTCCAATGGAGATTTGCCTGTTAACTGCTCTAGCTGTTTGAAGTTGATATTGCAATTGAAGTCTGTAATTCATGTGTTAATTTGTCATTTCTGATCTAGCTTCTGGAATATGGATTTAACATAACACAGCAGGGTAACCCTGGGATTTCCATCAGAACTGATTTGATGACTGGATTTGAGGATGCACTATCAAAGCAAAGGCTAAATTGCATGTCGGGTTTTTCTCTGGCAGAATTGAGGGAAAATCGATATCAAAGCCACATCCTGCATCGCTTGAATGAACTCGAAGGTTGCTATTTCTTGTACATAATCTTCACATTCAGGATTTCACATTATTTTGTCTTGCTCATGAAATGCTTCACGAGGTAATTTTAATTCAGCTTGCTTGCTTGTCCTCGTGATTTAGCATATTGTTGGTACTTGATTAAGATACCTTATTCACAGAGCTGGGCTGCTATGCCTGCTGATATTGGGGATTAATGATTTTTTTTTTTGGCTGGCAGTTATTTTGGTAACTTGTTAATAATAGTAACAGTGTCCTTTCTCTATTCGTTGATTTGTCCTTGTAGACAATCCTTGGAAAGGATTTATTGATGAGTTTTTATGTGTTGGATCAGAACTGCCTTCAACCAGGGGTGAAGACCTGCAAATGAAATGTTTACTCGAACTTCATGGACTTAAGGTAAGTTCGATTCGTTAAAAGTGCTCTGAAAAGTTTTGTCAAGTTTGTGCTTGCCTATTGTACTTATACTTGATAGAGTACAAGTTGCAATCTGAATTGGATGCAGGTAACATTTGGTTCTTCTAATACTGTGATTGATGCTTCTCCAAGAAACCTGTCTGCTTGAGTGGTGAAACAAATGAATATCCAGAAATATAATAAATCTGCTTTTCCCCTTCAGAAATAGGAAAAGCTTAATTGCTTATCTTTCAGGATTGATTTCCTTAAGGATTTTGGAGACCTGTGAAGAGAAGCTAGATTTAATTAAATTAGATTAATTGTGGTTGACTGGTTTCATTTTAGTATCTTACATTTTTTGTTAGACATGTTGCTAAAGGGGCTTTTGGATCCATGGTGATAGAAGGGCTCTGTTCACTGTTTTATTTGGAAATTGAGGGATGAATTTTTTTCTGGCAGCTAGCAGAATTGCAAAGCAAAGTTCAATCTGAAGTGAGTTCAGAGTACTGGCTTCGTTTGAATTGTATGTTTCCTGACAAGCAACTTTTTGATTGGGGTATGATGCGGTTGCCTCATCCTCTATACGGTATAGGGGATGCTTTTGCCATGGAAGCTGATGATCAATTCCGAAAGAAACGAGATGCTGAGGTTATTTCTTCTAATGTTCATTTTCTCTCTGTGAAACCATCTCACTTACAAATGGGGGATTTTTGGAATCTGGGCATTTGTATATAATATCTGCTAGAATATCCTATTGTCTGATTAACTAAGGTGGCAATCTAAAACTTGATAGTGTTGACTGGGGTCCTGAACTGCTATGCTGGTGCTATGTATCAATCTTAGCTGTCAATCATTGGCATATGATGTCACCTGAAATAAAAGTCATCTCTCTCTAAAGATAATTTTCTTCTCAGAAGAAACATAGTAAGTTGAGATGAAAAAAAATTTGAGCTTTGAATAATAAGATTTACAATGCAATAGGATAAGTAAGAAAATAAAATTTGTTTGCTGTTAAATATATTGTTTTGTGTTGTATGCTCTCACTTGGTGAAAATCTTCAATGCAGAGGCTGTCAAGGTTAGAAGAGGAAGAAAGGAACCATGTGGAGACTAGAAAAAGAAAATTTTTTGCAGAAATACTTAACGCTGTCAGAGAGTTCCAATTGCAAGTTCAGGCTACTCATAAAAGGAGAAAGCAAAGGAATGATGGGATCCAGGTATTCTATTGTCTTTCTATCTTGCCACTTACTTCATTCCTGCTAATATGAAACTGAGAAGCGCAGACATTTGCACGGATGGGGGATTTCTGAACCTTTATACACGGAATTTATATGTTTAACTGAAGGGATAGCCAAGGAGGAGTTGAATGAATCAGAAGTACACATTATTAGTAAGGGAGAGGGGATTGGATATCACATCCAAAGGAAAAGTTTAGATGGCAATCTTCAAAGCATTCTTATGTGATAGTAATATGAAATTAAGTCTTCTTTGCCATTAGAATGTTCATGTAAAGCTAAATTGAGTTCTGTGATGGATCTGTGTCTTGTGACTAATTACAGAATGTTATAAAGAAACTAGTTAATGTAACTTTCAATATTTTTCTGTAATTCCAGAAGATGAGATCTGTTGTTAATTTATTAGGCTGACTGTTTATTACTGTTCTTAGAATAGCATATGATAGATGAATGCAAATCATGTTACTGTATTTTGACAGGCATGGCATGGAAGGCAAAGGCAGCGTGCTACACGGGCAGAGAAACTGAGGCTCCAAGCCCTGAAGGCTGATGATCAAGAAGCATATATGAGGTTAGTAAAGGAGAGCAAGAATGAACGACTTACAATGCTTCTTGAAGAAACAAATAACCTACTTGCTAACTTGGGAGCCGCGGTCAAGCGCCAAAAAGATTCCAAACATTCAGATGGCATTGAACCTTTAAGAGACTCAGAAGCTGATTCTCCGGAGTTGGATGCTTCAAGGAATGAAAGTGAACTGGATACATATCCTGAGGAAGATGTCATCATTGATTCTAATCTTAATGATGATACTGGTGATTTGCTTGAAGGCCAACGACAATACAACTCAGCCATTCATTCGATTCAGGAGATGGTAAATAGTGAATCTTTATTCCCTGCATCATTTTTTTTCCTATGTGGATCTTTTGTTTGATTTCCATTGTTTAAATTCCAATCATTTTGCGTGTCTCTGCAATGAGTAAGCTAGTTGGCGTGTTGTTTAGATTGCCATTCTCTTGTAAGAATGACTAGATGAGAGTTAATTGGTGCTCGCAAGTGAATGCTCAAGGATTAAGCTGTTTATTGACTGGTCCCTTATAGCAGTTCCTTTAAGCTTGAGTGTTTGGCAACCTGTCCTAGCTTTTGAGTCCAAGCACATGGAATTGGGTCTTATAAGTGGCTGTCTTGTGCAAAAGATTATGTCCTGATAAACCTTTTCAAGATCTTGCTTAAGCGGGTTTGGTCTTCAGGATTGCTTTTCCCATTTATTTGAGATGGATAGACAGTTGTGTTTCGTTGCATGGATTGCTTCATTTTGTTATTTCTTTTGGTTTATAGATAATATGGTTGATTTATGAAAGCACAGCTAATCAGCTGATTTCAGCATCAAAGGCTAACTGTTGCCTAGTTTGAGGACATGCAAATTGTGAGGGTCCTATGCTTTGGATGTGGACAGGCTATGGGAATTTTCTCTCCTACATTTTGTAATAGTTTATGGCTGTTAAACTGGAGATTTAGGAGTTGTAATTTGATGAGGCAGTGCAAATTATTGTCAGTTGCAGAAATGATGTCTGATGACTAAAGGTTGGTTGGAAGAGATTGATATGAAGTCTTTATCTGCCAGCAGCTAAATAATAATGAGTTTTGGGGTTTATTTTAAGAGGTTGTTTAATGTATAAAAAGTTGGAAAAATATGTGAAGATATCGTTTATGCTAGAATAATGATGGGATGGGTTTGGAGGTGATTAGAGAAGGAAAGGAGGAATTTGGAGGTTGCTTATGTGCTGTGAACAATACTTGGTAAGTGCAGCATCAGAATTTGGAGAGAGAGAGGAGGAAGAGACAACGAAGCTTTCAAAACAAGGTTAGCATGAGGAATGATATCACACCAGTCAAGTTTGCTTCTAGTTGCAAACCAAAACACTTTGGGTGTGTTTACTTGTGGAAGTATTTAAACTTTGCAAAAAAACAAAGATTAAACTGCTGCAAAATGTGCTTATTAGTTAGAGGTGTAACTTTTTGTTTGAAAATAGATTTCTGCTTTCCATTTTTCTGGAAAACTGGAAAGCAAAAATTATCTGCTCAAATGAAGACCTGCATTTTTTTTTAACATTTTTTCCTGTTCATTAGAAGATCCATCATACCCTGGACTATACAATGGGAGGTAAACCCTGCCCCCCCCCCCCCCCCCAATAATCTGTTCTGTCTCTGCCATGAGCAGAATTTGAACCATGTTGCTCAGTAGTCAGTACCACTCCAACCTGCTAGTTACACCTGTTGGCTCTTTTAATATAGACATTCCTGGTATTTTCTAGTTTCTGCAGCTATGTTTTGTTGTCATGGAGATTAGAAGAGATGAAGATGAAAAAAGTGTTTTTTTTTTATCCCAATAAACCTAGTGTTAGTATTCCACTATTTTTGGTATTTATTTTCTTAGATTCTTTGTGTTTCTAGAATTCGGAAATTTTAATTGTAACATTCTAACAAAGCTGGTGGTCATCATGGAATCAAAGAAAAAAAACATTGACACTCAGAGTTCCTACAAGATTGTAGACTTAAGGAAGCTGCCAGTTACACCTTTTTTGTCCGAAGCAGCAAATATTATGTTTCTGCCTGCCCATCATTTATAGAATAGGACTCCAAATTACTAAATAATTTAACCTGAAACTAGCAAGGATTCAGCATACTAGACCATGTTAAGTGCCACCTTGGTTGAACTCCTTTTGGGCTTTATAGTAAGAAAAATCCTTGAACTGCCAAAATATGATACAAGTTCAGAATAGGCAGTATATCTTCCCATCGCAGCATCTTCATATATGTGGCTTATATTGAGCTTTGATCCCTGGTGCTGTTTAGATCATGCAAACATTTTAAGCCGTGGAATGGTGATTGTAAATTCCAAGCAACTTTTGTTGTTCATGCTGCTGTTAATCAGAGAATCTAACTGTTTGTACATTGTAATGCAGGTAACTGAGCAGCCATACATACTTAAAGGTGGACAATTAAGATCATACCAGTTAGAAGGGCTTCAATGGATGCTGTCTTTATTCAACAACAATTTAAATGGAATTTTAGCTGATGAAATGGGGTTGGGGAAAACAATACAAACAATTTCATTGATAGCATATCTCAAGGAGAAAAAAGGTGTGTGTGGGCCACACCTGATAGTTGCTCCAAAGGCTGTTCTACCGAATTGGATCAATGAATTCTCAACATGGATTTCAGAGGCTGAGTATGCAAAAAGACTTATTTACTGTGTTTCTTTCTCAGGGTGCATTTGTATGAGTAAGCATGCTCATGTGGTGCTTGCTTCAAAATTTCTAATGTATTTTCTTCTTCTTCATCCAGAATTAAAGCTTTTCTTTATGATGGATGTCTAGAGGAGAGAAAGGCAATAAGGGAACAGTTATCAAGAGAGGGGAATCTTCAGGTGTTGATCACGCATTACGATCTAATCATGAGAGATAAAGCATTTTTGAAAAAAATTCAATGGCAGTACATGATTGTTGATGAAGGTCATCGACTAAAGAATCATGAGTGTGCTCTGGCAAAGACTATTGGAGGGTATGGTGCTACATGTGCACTAACCTGCCTCATTTTTTATTTTGAAGTTTATGTATGTCCTCATGAGCTCTATGTTTAGGTCTTTTAATTGTTTAAGCTGAATCTCTTTCAATGTTCATTTCTTTGCTACATGCATCCATTGTTTGCATGGTTGCATGGTATTTGGTCATGTCATTGTACAATCTTAGTAGCAGCATGATGGTTGGCTAGGTTTGGATCTTCACAGTTTTTGGATAGCAAATTGTTTTTGGATTGAAAAATGTACTTTCCAGAGAAAGTGCTAGGAATTTAATTAACTTTTGCCTGCTGACTGTACGAGCATACTGGATCTGTCCAGTTGATGCTGGGATTTGCGGGCAGCATCAGGATACTTATTTGAATTATTCCTTTTCTGTTGTGATACTGATTCTTTTTTATGAAATAATTGAAAATTATTTTTCCTATCATCTTTTTTACTTAATAAGATTCAAATTGTGATTATCTGGGCACTGGCATGATACTTTACGATGTGTTTTGAGGTGGTTGCTTTTTTCTGTTGAAAAGTTGTAAAGATTTCTTATGTCCTCAGTTTTATTGGAATCCAATAATACTTGGACATCATTTCATAAGACATGGTGAAGGCTTTTCTAATTGAATTTTAACTCGCATGCAGCTATCAGATGAAGCGCAGACTTCTGTTGACTGGGACTCCAATACAGAACAGCTTGCAGGAACTCTGGTCCTTGCTTAATTTTCTCCTCCCGCATATTTTTAATTCTGAGGATAAATTTGAAGAGTGGTTTAATGCTCCCTTCGCTGATCGGGGTGAAGTTTCTCTCACTGATGAAGAACAACTATTGATTATTCGTCGTTTGCATAATGTAGGTGCCCTTGAAATTTCAAATTTGTTTCGCAGTCTTCTTGGGCCTTTATCCTGATTCATTTCCATGATTCTCAGGTTATAAGGCCATTCATATTGAGGAGGAAAAAAAATGAGGTGGAGAAATACCTTCCTGGGAAAACTCAGGTTTTACTAAAATGTGATTTGTCAGCATGGCAAAAAGTTTATTACCAGCAAGTTACAGAGATGGGCAGAGTTGGGCTGCATACTGGTTTGTCGCTTCTGCTACCCAAAGTTTCTTCATGTTCCTGAGTTCTTAACAGTCTTTGTTTGTCGGTGCAATTTTGAATTTTTTGTCATTATATGCTATGACTGTTTGGCATTTCCTGGGATCTATGTTTACTGCCTTTGGAAGGAAAAGCTGCTAGTTTTTTTGGGTCTTTCCCACCCCTTTCCTTTCCTTTCCTTTACCCTCACAGAAGCTCCAGAACTCATTTGAAGTGCTAATTAGCTACCACTATGATTTTTTCTGTGAAATAGCTTGATTACTCGTGTATTTGTTATCATCAATCATCTTCCACTTTCTACAGAGAACTTGAAGTCATGTTTTTCCTCTATATATCTGCCTGCTATGCTTGCTCATTTTCCTCATCTGATTTACGTGTTTTTTTTCTTGTGTGTGACCTCATCATTGTGTATCTTGGTGGTGTATATCCATCTTGTGAAAGTACTCACTTAAAGTGTTAAAACTTGGAACTTAATGAGAAAACATCAATTTACAGGATCTGGAAAATCTAAGAGTCTACAGAATCTGACGATGCAGCTCAGGAAGTGTTGCAACCACCCATATCTTTTTGTTGGAGATTATAACATGTGGAGGAAGGACGAAATCATGAGAGCATCAGGGAAGTTTGAACTACTTGACCGCCTACTCCCAAAACTTCATGCAACTGATCATAGAGTCCTGCTTTTCTCACAAATGACTCGTCTTATGGACATTCTTGAAATTTATTTGCAACTTCATGATTACAAGTATCTTAGACTTGATGGCTCAACTAAAACTGAGGAAAGAGGAACATTACTAAAGAAATTTAATGCTCCAGACTCTCCTTACTTCATGTTCCTTTTGAGCACTCGTGCTGGAGGTCTCGGTTTGAATTTACAAACAGCAGATACTGTAATAATTTTTGATAGTGACTGGAACCCGCAAATGGACCAGCAGGCAGAGGATCGTGCCCATCGTATTGGACAAAAGAAGGAAGTCAGAGTTTTTGTTCTGGTTAGTGTTGGATCGGTTGAAGAGGTGATCTTGGAGCGTGCAAAACAGAAGAAGGGCATTGATGCCAAGGTCATCCAGGCTGGACTTTTTAATACAACGTCCACAGGTATATCCTACTCGAATTCCATGCATTTAGCTAGAAAGTATCCGTTTAGTCAAGAAGGAAATGTTTCTTTTGTTTGCTATTGCTCCAACCAGGGGCATGCATTTACTCTCTTATTGGCAAGGTGTTATTGCTTCAGTCTGCTGGATAATTTTCATAATTTTTGCTCTGACAACTGTGGATCATACATGCTTCAGTATATTAATGTTATTTTGATAGGTATGCCATCATTGATTCGATCTAGAAAAAGTTGTAGCATCAAATACATGTGCACATTCTTGAAACCACTAATTATAATTAATAATTGAGCAAATAACCAGGACTGCAGTGTGCACATTGGTCTGGACATATCTTGGACTTGCTACAACTACTGAATAGGATAAAGCATCAAGTCTGTATGTTGGCTGACTTGGTTCTATATTCTCCAGCTGTTGATTTCAGTTATTGAAGAACTGTGTCATAGGAACCTGTGGTCTATTCATCTTCCCATCTCAACATCATGTTCTCCATCATTTATGGAATTAGTCACTTGCTTCTTTTGCTTTTCAACTGAAATCTTCTCATAAATTTTGATGATTGGAATCATAATGAGCTGGACTCAATCTCTGCCAGGCTTTTTTTGTTCCTTTTGGATGAATTGAACAATGCATTAATGTGGCATGTCTTTGCTAGTGCAGCTCAGGACAGAAAAGACATGTTAGAGGAGATTATGCATAGAGGAACTAGCTCACTCGGAACAGATGTCCCAAGTGAGAGAGAGATCAACCGCCTCGCAGCCCGTTCTCAAGAAGAGTTTCGGATTTTTGAGGATATGGACAAGGATAGAAGAAAAAAGGAGGATTACAGATCTCGTCTCATGGAAGAGCATGAGGTACCTGAATGGGCATATCAAGCACCTGATAACAAGGAAGATAAGGCCAAAGGTTTTGAGCAGAATAGTACTGGTGTCTTGGGAAAGCGGAGAAGAAAGGAGGTAATATACAGTGACACATTAAGTGATTTACAATGGATTAAAGCTGTCGAAAATGGAGAAGACATGTCCAAATTGTCAGGTAAAGGGAAGAAACAAGAACATACTCGGTCTGAAGCCAATGATTCTGCCAGCAATAGTGCAAGAACAGACAAAAAAGTTCTGGAAATGAGGAATGAATACACGCCTGTGGCAAGTGAGGGCACAAGTGAAGATACTTACGCTTCAGCCCCCAAAAGACCCAAGTCTGACGAGGCAGTCTCCCAAAAACCAGATTATCAGGTTTCAGAAAAATCTGAACAAGGTGGTGGAGAAAGTGGTTTGAACAAGCATATATTTACTTGGAATACCTATAAGAAGAAGAGATCCAGTTATGTTATTCCAAGTTCATCATCAAACTCTAGAGGGCAGAATTCCAACGGAAAAGGAAATGGTTGGGCTTGATGTAATTGAGCAAAATATCATCACAGTTTAGTGATGGGATGATCCGAAAGCATCCCTAAGGCCTCTGCTTTTCTGATTGCTGCTGCATTGCGCCAGGATTTCTTTGGGGCTGCCATTGTTGTCCTATGAAGTCGCCTCCTTTAAATGGGTTGCTTCCAGTACTTGCTCCCATGCCTGCTCCTCCATGTCCATTGATTCTAGCATTTGTAACATCAGCAGTCAATGCATCATTTTCCCAATTTAATTGCACCTCTTATTATCATCACATTTCAACCGCATACAAAAGGTGAGGGCATAAGATCGCATGGTGAAAGGTGAACCTAGATGTCTGCATGGCTATTACCACTCTTATATTCGTTGGCGCTTGTAACATATTGGCAATAATGTGAGATTTCCTAATTTATGAAGTGCGCATTTATTATTATTTATTGCTTTCAAGATTATTTTTCATGTGGGAATAAGGCTTTTGGCGAGGAAGACATCTGGAGTTCATCCTTGGATTGGAAGATGATGTTTTCTTATGAACACACTATACCTGAGAATGATGATCCTG
>Ga0325404_1007966_pt1 | contig 10988 bp, 4 predicted proteins | sample PopdelMetagenome_18_FD_205664 | JGI IMG/M metagenome (GOLD analysis project Ga0325404, IMG submission 205664) | Populus deltoides microbial communities from Bellville, Georgia, United States - Xylem-Control-R1 | ecosystem: Host-associated > Plants > Phyllosphere > Stem > Wood/Secondary xylem...
TCAGTGAAAAGAAAATTAAAAATAAAGAGAGAAGAAAAAAAAATCTAAACAAAAGGAAATGAGAAAAAAAAAAGAAATTGAGAAAACAAAAGGAGTTTAAAACAAAAAAATAATGAGAAAAAGATTATATATATGTATATATATTATCTAGTTTAAATTTATTTTTTTAAAATTAATTAATTTAAGATAATATAAATATATTAATTTATTAAATTTAATTAATAATATATTTTATATATTATTTGATTATATACCATTCAATTTTTACAGTGCTTTTATTCATCTTTTTATAATTTTTTACAAACCATTATTTTTTTAATCTTATTTAATTGCTTTTCTAATAATGTATATTTTTATTTTTATTTACTTAAAAAAATTATTTTTTAAAAAAATAATGTTATGAAGCTCAGTTAAATTCATGATTTAAATTGTAAATTTAACAAGTTAAATGGAGATGTTTTGAGTCAATTAAATCTTAAATCTTGCTTGCTAGATTTTGACTAGAGTTCAATGCTCTAAATTGTGAATGAAATCTCGATAAAATTAAAATATCTATCTTAAATAATATTTGGAAGTTTTGGAAAATTTTAATTTATCGTTCTAACTTCAAATGGGCCCCCTAAGGGTATAAGTTACAATATGTATTTTTGGAAATCATGATTCACTTACTGTTGTTAAAAGAAACAAAAATCATTTTAGTAATTCACTATTAATCATTTTAACTATTGACGCAAACACTAAAAAAACTTAACAAACACTAGGCAAATAAAAATTTTAGAATGATATAATTTGTTTTTAGAACTTAGCTCTAATACCAACTGATACGAACTTCATGATCACATGGTCATGCAACTCACAATCAAGATTAAGATCTCATCTCATAAAACGGAAAGAGATCTAATAGGAGTGTGACACAATAAAAACATATCCCAATGCACCAGCACTATTGGAATGAAGTCGAATGATGCCACAAAGCTAGTTAATCTTTGATAAGACAGATTGAGTTCGTTTAAGAACAAAAAAAATACAAGAATCTCTCTCACACTTTAAACTAAAACGTTCATAAGTGTTATTCATCAAAGGTTTTGGAATTTAAGCTTTATGTGTGTTTAAATAGTTTTGAGAAATTAACCCTAATTGATCCACCCTTATGGGCTGAATTGATCCATTTACAAAAACTGACCCAAAACTTTTACTAGTAAGTTCAAACCCTAATCCTAACAAGTCTTGAATCCTAGCTAAAAAAAAGTATTAATTAAGCCTAAACAAGCATTGAGTTATAGCTAATAAAAAAAATAAAGTCCATAAGTTTAAATCTTGTTTTGTCGTGAGAAGAGAAGAAGAAAAGAAAACATTATAAGTCTAATACAAGACTTATTTATAGAGTATAATGTTGCTCAATAATCCTAGGAGCTAGATGAGAAGTTGTCGCCCCTTTAGTTTCCAAGTTAGAATAGAATTCTGATCTTAGTCTTGTATTTATCCTTCTTTTGGAAGGAAAAGGATGCTGCCTTTACTGCTCCTTTTTGCCGCCACTTGTGTTTCCTAAATCAGCTTGGATTTCTTTGTTTTCTTTGCTGTGTTTTCTCCTCACTTGACAAGGAAATTATAATAAATTCTAATATTTAAAGGAAATAATTAATGTTCCCACACATAATAGAAAATAAAAAACTAGTTAGAAATCTACGAAACACATGGAAACATCACAGAACAAGGCTAGTCAAAACTAATATAAAATTAACAGTCTTGTTGTCGAAATTGCATGGCCTAAATAAGGGTGGATTGGATCCCTCTTGCACATGAATTAAATGTAATAAAGCTCCTATAGATGCTCTAAAGGATCCCCAAGTTCAGCCTTTGCTGAAACTTGCCAACCAATTCATTCAATGCTTCTTTCAATGCCTTCACTTTGGACCTAGTAAATGGTCCATTTGGAATGTGTAATGGGTCATTAGTGTTCGTGGGCTAATTCACATCACTGATTCTCAATTAACTCAATATTGAAGGATAAAACTGAAAAAAAAAAGTTAATTAGGAAAAGGAAAAAAAACTCGAGTCAACCAAGTTAACTCGTCAAACACGCGATTTAGATAATGAAACTAAGATAATCTCATAAAAGATAAATTGAACAAAATTATGAATCTTAATCCCCAATAAACCTAATGTTGAAGGATGTAATTAAAATTGAAAAATCAATTAAAAAAAGAACACACAAAAACAACTTGAGTCAACCTAGGATAACCTGCTAAACTCGAGATCCAAATCATGAGATGGAGATAACCTCATAAAAATCAAATCAGAACAACTAATGAAGCCTAATTCTCAATCAACTCATTGTTGAAGGATGAGTTTAAGAAAAAAAAATCAATTAGCAAAAAGGAGATAAAACTAGAGTAAACCAAGTCAACTCGTTAAACTTGTGGTCCCTGTAATGAAACTAGGATAACCTTATAAAAAGTAATTTGAAAACAATCATGAAGCTTAATCCTTAATAAACTTAATGTTGAAAGATAAATTAAAAAAAAATAAGAGAAACATTATTCCAAAGAATAGTGTTTTGTGAGGAGGGGAATAGTAAAACCCCTTCCCTCTTTAGCTTTTTGTTTACTAGATTTGTGAGCCACACTCAGCCGTAACTTTGAAATATTTTTTTTAATATAAAAAAATAATGTCAACCAAAAAAATCAAAGACCCGATTTATTGGTTTAGTTGGTAATTTAAATAATTTTATTAAAAACACAAAAAAAAACACAAAAATACAAAAAAATGATAATGAAAAAAAAGTAAAAGGAACCTAATGTGAGGTAATCTGGATTATGAAACAACTCAATGATGAAGAGTAAAATTAAAAAAAAACAAAAAACTCAATTAAACTGGGTTAACTCGTAAACTTTGCAACCATGAACATAAAATTGAGATAATCTCATATAAAGAAACACAAGTAAAAAAGTTCAAAGACCAACTTCTAATAAATCAAATGAGAATATGATAACTCCACAAAAAAAAATGAAGCTCAATCTCTAACAAATAAAATGTTGAAGGATAAAAAATAATAAAAAAAGAATATGATTTAAAAAAGGTAAAAAAAACTTGATTTAAGCCCACTTGGGTCAACATGTAAAATCTTTGACCAAGTCGTGATACCAAGGTGACCGAGCTCTAAAGAAAATTGAATAATATCATAAAGCTCAATTATCAAACAACTTAATGTTGAAGGATGAAAATAAAAAATAATAATAATAGAAAAAATATGAGCCAACTTGGGTTAATCCGCAAACCATGCGACGATGAAAACCATGAAATCCTTGAACTGGGTTCAATCAAGAAGTTTAATTCCTAACTAATTTAATTTTTAAGGATGAAATCGTGAAAAGAAATCAATTTAGAAAACTTGTCAAAGAAAAAGGGATATCAATAAAAAAACAAAAGGATCTAATATGATCCAAGTAAGGTCATATTTGATTTTTTATGTAAAATTTTTTATTATTCAATTTTATATTAACAAGCATAACTTTCAACTCGATTGAGATAAGATTTATAGGGTGAGTCCATTTTCTCTTCTTGATTTTTCAATTGAATAGTATCCTCTTTGACATTCCAATTGTGCATCAATGTAATCATTTTATAAAAAATATTTTATTATTTAATTTTATATTAATAAGCATAACTTTCAACTTGATTGAGATAAGATTTAAAGGGGAGTCCATTTTGTCTTCTTGTGTTTTCAATTGAATAGTATCCTCTTTGACATTCCAATTGTGTATCAATGTAATCATTTTGTCGGCCACGATTAAAATTAAGATTTAATCAAGTAGAACCTTATAAAAATAATATAATTAAATTCGAATTTTATTTCCAATTAAAAAGTGCAAATGTTTTCTTGGTTAGTTCAATTAAAAATAGATTCTCTTTGAACGCCATATAAATTATTTAACTAATTCTTATTATGTGGGAAAAAAAAGATGAAAATTAATATGAATCTTTAAAACTGGTGACTTTGATCATGAATCCGATATTAATTCTATAGAAGGCAAACTATAAAAAATAATAAAGCAAAACTCTAAAAAACAAGATAAAAAAAAACATTAGCTTTTAAAAAAGAAAAAATTAACAAGTCAACCTGGACAAACCTCCCAAACCCAGTCTAATCTTTAAAACTCACAACCCGTAAAATCCTTGAACCGAGTTCAATTAAAAAGCTTAATTTTCAATAAATTTAATTTTGAATGATGAAATTGTGAAAAATATATCTATTTAAAAAACTTGTCAAATAAAAAAAATAGCAATAAAAAGAATGGGGATCAAATTTGAAAAAAAAACCATGGAGGATAAAATTATAAAAACAAAAACCTAAAAAATGATCACAAACAAAATAAATAGCAATCAAAAGAATGAGAACTAAATTTGAATGGAAAAAAAATAAAAAAAGGGGAGAAATTTGAAAAACAAATTGTAATTTTATAACTTATTAAAAATAATGAGATAATAATAAAAAGAATAAGAACCATCATTGAAAGATTAAAAATTAAAAGGAGTGAAATTAAAAAACATTTGTAATTTCATGAGTTATTAAAAAAAATATAGTAATCAAAAGGACAAAGAAAAAATATAAAGGGGAAACAAATTGCATGGGCTAATCTAGATTTTTAAAGGGGCTAGCAGATAATTCAGGGTAGAGAGAGAGAAAAAAAGAGAATAAATTAAATTGTTGTCGGTGTCAATCTTGATGTACATTAAGGGCACGCGTTACCCCATTGCGTCGAGGTTGCCAAACTTTTTTTTTAATTATATTTAATTAATGTACATTGAACCAATTTCCTTCAGTGCCCTTGAAATCTACAATAAAATCAATGTAAAATTATAAAAAGCTCTTTGGTGAGAGTTATGTTGTTTTTATCTTTAAAAACATCAAAGTAATTACACTATTCTAAAAAATTAAAAAGAGAAAAATGTCCCTTAGTAGTAAGCATTATATTATTTTATTTTAGGGTTGAATTAGTAATTATACTGTAAAAAAAGATGAAATGACCAATCTAACCTTATATAATTTGTTAAAGACAATTGTATCATGGTGAAAAAACCACATTGCCTCTGATACCTAGTTCAAAGGCTTTGTTTTTTTCTAAAAATAATTTTATAATTACATTTTTATAATAAATAGTATTCTAAATCTTGGAGATTTATTTAATTTAATTTAATAAGTTTGGTGGTGTTCAAGAAAAAAAAATCATAAGTTTTGCACGTGACTGATCTCATTCCAATAGAAGATCAGTCAAACATACAGACCATATCATGTATACAGACAAGTAGTATTTATTTTTAAAACATATAACATTTACACGCATAAACTTTCCATTAACGAACGTTTAAAAATGCGGTTTAACCTGTATTTTTTAAAATTTTAAATTTTTTATTAAAATATAATTTTTTCATGTTTTTTTATTGTTTTGATGTGCTAATTTTAAAAATAATTTTTAAAACAATAAAAAAATTATTTTGATGTATTTTTAAGTGAAATGCACTTTGAACCACAACCATAATCTCAAATAGACCTAGAGCAACAATTTTTTTTAAAAAAATAATAAATTTGATAGATCTTCTAATGCAATTTGAATCCTTTATTAATTTTTTATAATATTATTTTTAACTTTATTGATATTTGAAAAATCTAATTATAAAACTCCATTTAATCTCTCAATCAAATTTAAATATACTATGATGTGAAACATTTTTTGGCTCCAAAAATTAGTAAGGGAATAGTTGTTGTCAAACTCGAGAGTTGACTCGTAAAATCATACGATTTTACGATTTTACGATTCAACATAGATATAACGTGTGAAATTGGATAAAAAGCTCGAAAATTAGTAAATTCGGTACAACTCGATTAAAATCGGTGAAACTCGGTAAACTCGGATTGAGTTTGACAAAATTGGGTTTTTGCAATCTTTGCATGTTTGTGTCCTAATCTCATAGACAATATCTTTTCATTATTCTGGATCTCTTTCTTCTTCTCTTTTCATCTCCAACTTCAATTTTGCCCCCAAATCCCACTTACAGAAAACCGTCTACATCTTGTTATCAAGCTTTTGGATTTAGCTGGCAATGGTAAATCCACATGTTCATGGGCACCCACCCAGTGCAAGTGCAGTAGTCACCAAAGAAGAATAGATTTGGGATGGGCTTTTTATTGCAGACATGGTGTCTGATGCTGCATCTTATGATGTGGGATTTGATGATGCTGATGGATTTGATTTTTGAGGGTTTTTTTTTTTCCTTCGTGATAATAGGATAGTAATGGTTGGTGTGGAAATGGTGGGTCTTGAGTCGTCAAACCCATGTTTTTTAGACCTTTTTGTATCAAACAAGTGGCTTTCGCTACCTGCTCTGCTCTGTTGAAGAGAAAGAGCATCATGTGCTGTTCCTCTCTCCCTCTCTCTTCTCCCGAGCTGGATAGAGGAGGCCAATCTTGTAACCAAAGGCAAAGAAAGATTTACTACTGTGTTAAATCGCCTATTTTTTAAAATTTCCATGCTAATTTGTCCAAAATTATGCTGGCAGCTGTCTGATAAGGTGTACCAAGTTGCCATTTGCGCAGGAAAGAAATGTTCGTTGAAGTAATAATTAATTCATATGCATCACCAGTTTTTTTTCCCCTCACACTTAAACTATTACTATTGAGAAAGAAGAAGACCTGCATGCTTCTTCTTCATCTTCCTTTTTTTTTTTTAATTATTATCATTGAAAGATAATAAAGTAGACTGCATGGCTGTAAAAGAAAAGGAAGACCGGAAACTCTTGACTTTTCTAGATGTTTGATTTTTTCTCTTTGAAATTGAATAAGTGCGGTTGTTCGAACAGGAACAATAAGGACTTGTTTGGTTGGTGTGGAAATAATCAGGCATGTATGGTATTTTATTTTTTAAAAGCAAATTTTCAGCTCAAAACAATTTTTTTTTTTAGGAATCATTAAAAAAAAATTTTCATAATTTATTTTTACCATCTGAATTTATTTTATATTTTTAGTGTTAAAAATATATTTTTAACAATAGTGGTTATTGTTTTTATTTAACGGTTTGAAAAAGTCAAAGGAATGTGCATGCCTCTTTTTGCCAGGAAATTGATAACGTGCGGAAGTTTAACATGTGTTTGGTATGCCCCACAGCATTAATAAGAGCTAGACTAGACTAGACAAATAACTATCTTTGTTTGTGTTCAGAGTGTATTAAATGTACTAGATAATTTATTATATTTTTGTTTGGTAAATATTGGACAAGATAGAATAACATGCTATAATGACAAGAATACCATTGTTTTGTTTAATGCTTGTAGTATATATATATTAGAAAATCATTGCAATTTATTTACTAGATGAGTGCAGATTTTATTTTAAATGATTTTTAATCTAATATGGATTATTCCTCCAATCAATGTGTTTGGAGTTTTTAATTTTTAAAAACCTATGCGGTATATTCCACTTGATGTGTGTGGATTTATTTTCAGAATATTTTTAATTCAATGCATATTATTCCTCCATTTGGTTTATTTCACTAGCTGAATTTGAAATTTCAAATGTTTTTAATTTCTTTTCAAATAGTTTTTAATTTGATGACGATTAATTATTCCTCCATTCATAGCATATGAGGTCTTCAAATATTTTTAAAGTAATGCGCGCGGTTTATCCCATTTCATGCATGTGGATCTTTTAAATCAATGTGTATTATTCCTTAATTTATTCGTTGCATTTAGAGATGTCAAATATTTTTATATCAATGTAGTTTATTCCACTAATTAATACGTGTGGATTAATTTCTTCTCAAATGATTTTTAATTTGAACAAGAATGGATTTAGAAGTCACCTTAAAAACAAATTAAGGAGGATTGATTTTGGAAATTAATTCGAAAAAAGTAAGAAAACTTTCTTTTAATAATTTTGTTGTTTGTTTCAAATCATATTTTCTTTTACCAGTTTTATCTCATTTTATTCATTGTCTAATATTCAATTTTTTTTTAATATTTTACTTGGTTCTTATGCATTGCATGCATAGATAGCCCTTGAGATCTTTTACCAATGATGATATTATGGGTGTGACTGTGTCCTAGTTTCATCTGGTTTGTACTTAGTTATACATTAATGTCATGGGAATATCTTGATGATCTAATTATTATGATAGAGATAAAAATAAAAAAAATAGTTATTATCTAGTTTATTGTTATTAAAAAACTCAACTAGTTTTTAGAGTGGTTTTAATAAGAGGTTGATTATGTTAAAAGAAAGATAAAAATCACACTAAAATATTATATCTAAAGTAAATTGCAATGTTATTTGATTTAATGATAAAAATATTTATCATGTATGCTATTATTTCACCTAAACTAACATGTTTATTGAAGGTATAAATTTCGATGAAATTGATTTGAATTTAAGTTTAACAACAAAGCTTAATCCTCTCACCATTACGGGGTAAGATTCAAAATAATAATTAACGGTGACTCAAGTTTTTAATTATTTCTTTTAATTACCTAATATATATTAATCTATCATAAATTAATTATTTTACCAAGTATATCCATTATAAATAACCACAAACATTTCACCCAATTCAGTTGATATAAACAAGCATAATTGAACATGGCAAGAAAGAAAATCGTGAATATACTATGAATTTATTCAAAATAACATACATGTATACATATGTCTTTAATTAAAAAATAAAAAATAATAAACCATAAATTTATTTGAACAACAAATAAATCATATATAGAATTAAAATTGATCTTTTTGCAAGGGTCTTCTTTTTTAAATATGTGTGTGTCCTCCTCTTTCCCTGAATGCCTCTTATTTATTTATATTGTTTGGGATCTTTTATAAAACAGGAAAAACTAAACTGAAAAAATAATATTAGGCAATTATATTGTTTCTTTCTTGATCATGGATTCCTAATTCATTAAATTTCCTTTTTTTTGCCGCACCTAGCATCGTGGCAAGCAAAAAAAAAGTGTGATGTATAATTTAGAAATAGATAAAGAAAAAAGTCGTCATCTAATATTATGGTTACTAGGAACTTGACATAACCAAAAGATTGATGTCTTCTCCCAAGTGTAGAAATGTCGAAATAATAAATAACCCGGCAAGACCGAAGTCGAACCACATAGAGTTTAACTATATAAATTATAAATTATAAATAATAATAATAATAATAATAATAATAATAATAATAATAATAATAATAATAACAACAATAAAGAGAGCTTTGAGATGTAATATTGATATAAGGATTAAACAATGATAAAAACAATTATCAAGGTTAGAGGATCCACTAATGGTATTTCAAATAAGTATAGTATAAACTCTTATTATTCAACTGGAAACCATATACAAAGGAGGTTCTAATCAGATTATAAATTGTTAACATGATTACATTAGTTATCTCATTCGAATAATGATAATATTTGTAAATGTTGTCAGACATTCATGATTATAACTTATGTTAATAACAAATCAAGTTCCTTTCATAGCACAGGTGTCGGTTATACCATACGGTTTGAGCTATGAAAATGCCAAGTATTTGTTGTACCAAAGGTTATATAACATAAATCTAGATTAACCATTTAACAAGCAAAGTATTAAAAGTGAACAAGATAACAAATATAAAACATGTTAGTATTAAACATTAAAGTCCATATTGAGTTTACACTGTACTTATTCTAACACCATTGATGTAACCTTTTCACATTGACATAATAAACTTAGCTAAACATAATGAAGAAGAAAATCATAAATAAACAAGATAAGAACATAAATACGATATAAGTTAACTAACTAAAGGAAAGGTAATGAAAAGCATAAACAAGAGATTAATATAAATAAAACTTAAGCATTACAAAAAGAGAGAGAGCAAGAGCATGATTTTGATCTGAAAACCAAGATGTCTAAATGTATGCAAATTCCTCCTTTTATAGGCCAAAATTTAGAACTATTGATTTTATGATTAATTGTTGAGTGGGTGGCCATATCTTGACTTGGTGACAATCTTTATCTTCTTGTCTAAACAAAACGTCATTGACAACGTCAGAATTTAAACAGACTTAAATCATGAAAGTTCTAGGAAATTGTCTCAGCTTTCCAAAAAAGAAAAAAACAATTAGTGCATTTGGACTTCTAGAACTTGAGATATGGGCTAAACATTGAACAGTGTCTGGGCTGCAGGATAAATTCCGACTTCTCTGTTGTTGCTAAGATTTGGACTTCCAAACAACAGAATTGAGTCTTGCACTCCTTGTTGTTACTCAATTTTGGACCCCACATGCTAGAGACGGTGTATACCTCTTTTGAACAGAGTGTAGGAGTTTAGCTCATATTCGCCAAAAGATTGACAAAGGCACAAAAAGAAATATTTTGAAACCTTGTTTTAGCTGTTTTCTGCTCTTTTTATCCTTCCCCTTTACTACCAAAATCATCAGGTTTTCTTATGTTGATCAAGAGTCTTCATAATACTAAATTCGTTCTTTTTTATCTGGTCTTTAAGGTTGAATAAATCCCTCAGAATTTGCACTAAAAAAATAGTTCTGCAGCTGTCGCAATTTTTTTGGTTCCAACTTAGGCTCTGATTCTGACTCAGTTTCGTACGATATCTGACCATCCTAGGTATATCCTGTCACTCATTGCATATTGAAAAATTGACGTACACCTTTATTAGGTCCTAGGGATCACTGTTCTTAGAGCAGATTCTCAGTTAGATTTGGATGCTCAGTATTGTCAGATCAAGAACCTTTTTGACCAACTAGATTACTACCAGTTTCTATTCTGTAAAAATTTTTTATCTCACTTCGACTCCTTCATCAAAGTTGTAGTCCTAGACAAGTAGATGAATTTGAGCTTTTGAATCACTTGATTTCGATATCAGAGGCTCAAGATGTTCCCATTTGAATATCTAACGTGAAGGTAGAGAATTCTGCCGCGAGAAGGATATTGACCCGAGTCTGCACTA
>Ga0325404_1007967_pt1 | contig 10986 bp, 9 predicted proteins | sample PopdelMetagenome_18_FD_205664 | JGI IMG/M metagenome (GOLD analysis project Ga0325404, IMG submission 205664) | Populus deltoides microbial communities from Bellville, Georgia, United States - Xylem-Control-R1 | ecosystem: Host-associated > Plants > Phyllosphere > Stem > Wood/Secondary xylem...
ATATACAACCATTTGCTAGCTTTGTCCCGGCTTTTCTTTACAAGTGATCTGGAATATACTGGTTTAATACATGATTTCTCAATATCTGGCGAGACTACCAGTGCTTAGATTCGTCAAGATTGGTCTTGGTCAATTTCCACTCTTCACCTCAAATTGTCCACATGATCGGGTGTCCAGAGTGTCCCAATTTTTTCCTTCCCTCAAGGCAATTAAAATTCTCTCCACTTAGCAGTTCAACACATGTAATTGGGTAAACATGTGTGACATGTTCTTCTTCATCATCTCCATCGACCACCATAACGACCTTCAGATGCCTCCTAATCGGGCAATCTCTTTTGTTAATTAACCACCACCATTTTCGGTCTCAAATTTCAACGATCGGACCGTACCATTGCATCCGGAACGATCAAATTAGCTGGAAACAAGTCTGAAATCGTCCAAATCGCATTTCAGACGGCTAAGATTTGATCAAAACAATTCTGGCCTGATCAACGGCTCAGATTCAATCTCAGATCCGGGTGCACGTAAACTCTGCTGCACAGAATCTTATCCCTCGGCTCGCGGCTCGGCTCGGCTTAATAACGGCTCGGCTCAACTCGGCTCGGCTTGGCTCGGCTTGGCTCGGCTCGCGGCTGATGATGTGGCAGGTGGGTCCTACTGTGCTGACGTGTCTGCTGCCTGGTCGCTGATGTGGCTGCTGACAAGGCATGTCTACTGTGCATGCTGACATCATGCTTACATCAAGCTGGTGTCATCCCTGGCATGCCTACTGTGCATGCTGACGTCACTATTACGTCATGCTGATGTCATCATTATCCGGGTCAGCCATGTGGGTCGGGTCAACTGGTATTCGGGTCGGGTCAGCCCATCCGGGCGAAGAAGACGCGTGGGGCGCGTCTGCGCACGTGGGCAGACGCCTTGCCGGAGAGTGATGGAGAGTGCGGCCATGTCCGACGTCCGATTTTGACGCCGTTTTCACCAGTGGCTTCGTCTCGACCTCCTCTACACAGTGGTATGGTCAAAATACCATTTTGAGAACTTTTATTTTTGAGCAAAAAACAAACACCCCTTTAAACCATGTGCTCTGATACCAGTTGTTGGGGTTTCCGGCACCCCATGCGCGGACCGGGGGTGTACTGATAGTTGCTCAATGGAGGGTTAAGCACACTGACACAATATTTTACGTGGTTCAGCAAAATCGCCTACATCCACGGGAGAGTCCATATTATTAGAGATATATAGAGAAAGGATTACAACACACATGGAAGAGGAGGATCACTTCACTCAAACTCAACTCCCAGATCTCTTGCTGCACTTGCAGCTGCTGCCATTGCAGCTCTCCACTTTCTCTCTTGTTCTCTACATTTCTCACCCCTCTCATCCATTTTGCTCTCTCACGTATGCCTATTTATAGGCAAGTATGGTGGCTTCTCTTCTTCAACAACAGCAGCTGCACATGGGTTGATACATTTGTCAATGGTGGGTGCAACTACCATTGACAAATGGTAACCCTACTCCTTAGGGTAGGTTGCCCAATAATGGCAAATCCCAACACATTTTCCTTAATTTAGCTATATATTATGATTAGCATATACCCCTCCATCCCATAATGAGAATCCTTTAATTTCTTATTTACATGTTTCGATATATATATATCTATATATAAAGTACAAGAATTCAGTACTGCATATAAATTTTACTACTCTACCTCTCTTTGAATAGATTTCACACATATTTTTCCCACTCCATTTATTTTTAAAATATAATACTCTAAATACAATAGAAGTGTATGAGTTGACATAATATTGAATGCATTTTATTTAATCTGTGTGAAAATCCCAATAAAACTCTCTTTATGGGATGTAGAAAATTAATGATATTAATTATTAATTAACAAATCTAGATTTTGATCATCTTCACGTATATTTTGACAGATGAAACAATTGAAAGGAAATATGAAGCTGTGGATTGTGGTGGCAGCATATCTTTTGTCGACTGTACTCGTGGCGAGTACAGAAGCTGGGAACATGGACTCATTGGCAGAAGATCAAACTGGGAGGGACATGATCATCCGCTCTGTCGTGCCAAAAAATGACGATGTTGTTTCTGGTTCAATGTCCACACAACACATTGTTGGCATAAATAATTTGTGCGTTGACGTGTTTCTTGAACTCTACTTTGATGGAAACTTAGTTCAGTTGTACCCGTGTAAATCTGACGGAGATGTGAATCAACAATGGAGCTTGGAGAAGAACGGAACCATTCAATCTAAAGGCAAGTGTTTGGCCACAAACGGCACAAGTCCAGGAAGCTATGTATTTATCTCTGACTGCAACAAGGTGAAGGCTAGCGCCACAATTTGGAAAGTACAAAAGGATGGCTCCATCCTAAACCCCTCCTCGTCACTAGTTTTGACCTCGAAGTCAGGGAAAAGTGGCTCCCTACTCACCTTGGAAACCAATGTTTATGCCTTGCGCCAAGGTTGGCGTTTCACCGATGTTTCAAAACCATCACCGAAGTCCATTGTCGGGCTTTGGGACTACTGCTTGGAATTTAACAAATATGTCCCAAAGTTAGCCAAGTGCGTGGAGAACAAGACTGAACAAAAATGGAATTTTTACGCAGATGGTTCAATAAGGCTTGATGCAAACACAGATTTGTGCCTAACTAGTAATGGAAATACCAAAGGAAGCTTGGTCCTCGTTGTCTCTTGTAGCCCTGTGTCATCTAACCAACGTTGGACGTTTGGGGACAGCCACGGCACAGCTTATTTCCCCATTTTGAACGTGAATAATGCATTGGTGTTGGATGTGAGCTATTCCATTCTAAACCTGTTCGAAATAATTATTTGGAAATTCAACGGAGGAGCTAACCAGATATGGCGTCTGTCGTAATAATTACCCAAACGCTCCTTTGGCCCTAAAGTCTATCAAGCCAAGGCAATATCTAGCAGCTAAAATAAATGACAACAAATTATTGTTGTCCCTTAAAACTGTATTCCATCCATATTATATATTTTCAATTCCCTAATCCCCCTATGTATGATGTTTGAGTATGCAATATTATTTTATATAAAATAAATAAATCTTTTGTTAAGAAATGAAGTGTTCCAACTACTTCTCTCTTGTAGAAGATCTGAGAAGGAGATCTCTTGCTTACGAGTTCATCTTTTTTTCATTTTTATTTTTGTTGCATGGGGTTTAAGGACTGGCGAGGGCCTTGTCTAGTTATTGATGTTTGTGGTAGTCCTCTTGCAAGAATTTGTCCTTTGTATATGGAGGTTTTTGCCCTGTGTTTCAGTTATGAATTTAAGGGCTCCCATTTTTTTTTCTCTCTTCTAAATATATAATAAAACTATTTTTGGCGATCATAAAAGTGCAAAAATGAAGCAAATCCAAAGAGAGACATGTGTACCAGGAGATGACAATGAGGAAGAAGAAGAGGAACGTGAAGATAGAGAGAGCGAGAGGATTGGAGATGACAAGGAGAGACACTGTTGTCTTTCTTATAGGTTGTGTTTGGTATTACTGTAATTTTTAAGAATTTTGAATTCTTTTAAGTTTTAAATTAGTTGTCTCTTATCTATCTCCGAATATTAAAAATAAATTTTAAAAAATTAAAAAATTTATTTTAATATATTTTTAGATAAAAAGTATTTTTTTAAAAAAAATTTACTACATTTCTAAACACACGTTTAGTTTCATCGTTTACGACTTTACGTTGTCTATGGCATACTTTCTTTTTTTTTTCTTTTTTCTTTTTTTAAGGAAAGTGAGCTCGTACCTTGGTTTGCTCTCACTCAGAGAGGAGTGTGACGAAAAATTTCAGATAAGTTTCAAAACGTTTTCAATTCTTCAACAAATACATTTTGTTTTTACCCTTTTCTTTTATTATCCAAAACTTAAATTGGCAAATACAAACAGAGACACTGACAGAATATTTTTATCGGTAAATTATGATGAGTTTTTTCAATTGAATATGCTCTCGCAGTAATATCCATCAATAAACACCGATAAAATTATTCTCTTAGTTTATACCGAGGGAATTACAGTAGGAAAAGAATGAATTAAAAAAAAACTAAAAAGTATGATAACGTGTTATTTTTACAAAAATAATTATCGATGAATTTAAATTCATCGATTAAATTCATCGGTAAATCCGTGTATAATATTTAATTTATGACCTGATGAGCGACCCTCCTCTCCCCCTCCCCCATTTCTTCTTCCTCCTCTATTTTTCTCTGCAACAAATAACACATCCCCACCACCCCAAATTTTATCACAAATCAACCTCCCACTACAAATCATGTCACCCCAACACTCAGTTTGTCAATATCTATGTTCTGATTGAAATTTTATTAAGGATTCCCCCACTTCAAGTAAGCAAAACTACCCCTTTTTTAACTTAATTTTCAAATGTTAATTTTTATTGTATATTTTTGTAGTATAAGTATTTTGTTTGGGTATTTACTTGTTTTATAGTCTTTTCCCATAGAAATGTGTTGTATAAATATATGATTTGTACATGTTAGGGTTTGTCTGAGATTTTATAAAATTATATTTGTTTATAAATTGATGAAATTTAATTTGAATTTCTGACTTAGGTGTTTTGTGATGAAATAAATAATATCTTATTTAACAATTCCATTTTATATTTTGTCAATTTTATTGTTGAGTTGAAATTTTTGATAAATGTATAGAAATTTTGATTTATGTAGATAATTGATAATGAATTAGTTGTACTATTAAAATAGTTTGAATAAGTTTGAGTTAAACCGATTTCTGTTATTTGTTTAGTTTATGTAATTAACTAATACATGTTTTCATCAATATTCTATATAGGTTTGACATAAGTAATTGATAATCGTTCATGGATGTATCAAGATTCACCTGAAGGGTTATGTAGGATGGATTATTATAATTGGGTTCAGGGTTTTATTGATTACACGCTATCTAATCCGAGAAATATTAATGGAGATGATATTAGATGTTCATGTAAAAGGTGTAAAAATAAAAAGTTTCTCAATCTAGATGTTGTAACAATGCATGTTCTATAAAAAAAAAGTTCATAGAAAAATACATGTGTTGGTATGCACATAGAGAACCATATATTCCTCATGAGACCATGATAGAAAGGATGGTTGGGCAATGTGCATGAAGTTATAGCTAACAATAATAATCCTTATAGAAATATGTTATGGATGCAATAAGAATGAATCAAGGTTATGTCGGTCAATTTTCTATAGTAGATGAAGAACCTAATATAGACTCGGCCAAGCTTTTTGATCTTTTGAAAGACTCTGACGAACCATTATGGGATGGATACACAAATCACAGTAAATTATCGGTCATTGCATAATTGTTCACCGTAAAGTCAAATCATGGGTTGAGTGAGGCAAGTCACACTTGAAGGGAATAAGTTGAAAAGGAACTTTTATGCTATTAAATCTGTTGCTACCCAATTTTTGATCCTTATTTTTGATAAAATTTCAGAAAAATAAAAAAATAGCAAAAAAACAATGAAAACCCAAAAAAATGCATTTTTGATATATTTGCATCGTTTTTTGCATTTTCAACGTCATCTCAAAAGAATTAAAATTTTCAAAGGAATTTGGAACGCGTTCAATTTTTAACGCGTAAATTTTCTGATCACTGATTTTTCTTGTTGAGTTGACGTTGATATTGCTCGTTTTTAAAAATACAAAAAAATAAGAAAAATCAAAATTTACAAAAAAAAAAGAGGAAAAGAAAAGGAAAGGAAAAGTTGAGGGACTAGTTTGAAAACCTAGCAAAATTTTTCCTATAAATACCATGCTACAGTGCAGCAGAAAAGGGGGAGAAAAATTAATTCACGGGGGGATTACAAGGGGAACAGTAAAAAAAAAAAGAAAAACCCTAAAAAAAAGAGCTATCACTATCTTCTCTATTTTTTGGAAAAAAAAAAAGCCGCCGCCCCCTCCCTGAATCAAAAACCAGAGAAAACCCTCGGGAGGGGGGGGCTTTTTGATTTTTTTGGTTTCTTCTCCTTTCAGCCGGGGAAGTCTTCTCTCCTTTCAAAAAAAATGGAAACAAACCAAAACCCCCATTTTTTCCTCTTTCCCTGTTGAACTGGCTGGCCCCTCTCCCTTTGAAACCAAAAACTTGAGCCGCTTGCACACAGAGCCTTCCCTTGACAAAGAGCAAAGGAGCCATTCCCCTATCTTGGAGCAAAAACAGAGAGAACCAGGGGCGGCCGCAAGCCTCCCTGTCTCTGTTCACAAAGGCCAAACCGGGGCAGGCCCCCCCTCCTTCATCAAAATTTTTCTCTTATTCTCGCCAGCCAGGAGTAAGGCTCCCTCTTCCCCACAGAAGGAAGAGGCCGTCGTGCCCCCTCCCCTTTTATGAAAAACAGAGAACCCTCTCAGTTGTAGGAGCAACACGCAACCGGACAGAGACCCACCTCTCTCTCTTTCCCTCTACAAGCCTCTTGGACGGCAGCAGGAAGCCTAAGCACGGCTGCTACCAACGGGGGTGAAGACCATCAGCCAGACCGGCCTCCACCGAGACCTCCCAGCCTCCACAGACCAGCCAAGACAACCCTCGATCTCGTCATCTCATTCAACCGGTCGGCAGCAGACTCAGCTCTCGCCGGCCAGCCTTCCACTGCAGCGGAGACACTGCAACACCGCCGCCTGCAGACCGGACGAAAATCCAAAGACCAGCAGCCTCTTGGTCCCACCACCAGCCACCTGAAGCGAAGGAGAAGAAGACAGAAACCAAGGAAGGATCTGTGGTGAAACAGATCTGAAAAAGAAAGGGTGGAGAGGCAGATCTAAAAAAGAACCGGAAACGTTGCTTGTGTTTTTCTTGTTTGCAGGTCATTGCCGGCGAGGAAAGGAAGAAGGGAGGAAGTCGTTGTGGATCTCCCACGCTGTCTGGATTTGTTGCGGTGGCGTGTGAACCCACGCGCCGGCGACCCAAAGGCTGCATAATACTGTTCCCGTGTTTTAGGGGGTTTCCAGCACTGTTCATGATTCTATTTGGGGGCCAATTTTGTAATTTTTGGTTTGTTTAATGTACTGTTGTTTTTATTTTATGGATTTGTAATATGTAAATGTGGGTATATGAAAAAATCATAATAAAAAGAGATGTGTGTGTGGGTGTTTGCATTTTTATTTATGTTATTAAATTGTAAAAATAAAAAAAGATAAAAAGAATTAATTGTTTAATTTGAATATGGTTAAATATTTCAAGGACAAATAAAATCATGTTATATTTTCCATGAAAATGTAAGAACATGTTTCTACATATATTTTGGGATTTAATAACTGATTTATTAAAACTTTGGAATTTGATTAATATTTCAAATTTTCAAATCATATCAAACCACAAAGCAGCTTACCTCAGGTAGGGTGTGCTAGGGGTGCTAATACCTTCTCTAGCCACAATCAGTCCCTTACCCTCTAATCTCTGACGAAGACCAGTAAATCTGGGTTTCCTAGTAACCCTCTATTAAATACTAGGTGGCGACTCCTAAGAACCAATCAAGCAAAATAACGAAAAATCGCCGAATCGCCGCGCGGGGGACGTGCGATAGAATGGTGACTCTGCTGGGGAAAGGTAATGTTTTCAACATTATTGGACTAAGCTTCGTGTTTTTGATGTGTTGAAATTTTTTGCTTTTTCGCTTATTTTATTTCTGTTTTATTCATGCATTGTATAGAATTCTCTCATGCATCACAAGCTTTAATTTTTGAAAGCACACACAAGCTTCAAGTTAGGTGGGGGACTAACAGCTTACCTTACGACTATTAGTCAAGGTTTAAGTTTGTGTAAATCCCACTGTTAGTGATTGGTATATGTGACATCCCACTATCTGCTGAGCCCCCATATTGCCTTCACGAGGGTGATCACTGGGACAACAAGAGACCCTTTTTAGAGACCAAGTAGTAAACCTACCCTTTGTCTCACATAAAAAGATTAGAACCTGCCTTTAGGATGTATGCTCCGTTTTGCATCTGAGCAAGCTCTTCTTGAAGCATCTTGAATTCAGGACTTATGGGGGATATAATGGTCATCACTCAAGAAATTTCTATTGTAGAGTTTGAGCAAGAATAAAAATTCTTGTCTCATCATGCAAGAGTTATGACCATATGTCACCCCTCGAGGGACAAGCTCATCATATTAGATTACATGTCATGCATTTATCATGCATGCACCGGGATGAAAATAGGTCCCCCAAATAAGCTTTGCTACCTTTGATTGAAAAATGATGATGACAAAAGAAGAAAGGGGTCAGAGAGAGGCTCATTGTCAAAAGGAAGTTGAGAGCATCAAAGGTGAAGTAGCTACACTCAGATCTGCCTGAACAAGAGTTGAGCATCAAATGGAAAAGTGAATGTCTGCACAGTCTTCTGTGGGATCACTGCTTGTCCACGTCCAATGGAAGCTGCACCTCTCCTTTTCAGTCATGAACAACGGCAGCAATGCCTTCAGTCATCAACTAATGACAACTTTTGTTCTTGGTCAGTTGCCATGTTAATTGTTCATTGCCTCCACATCTTCCAATGGCACCAAATAACTGCTAGCCTTCTGTGCATGGTGCATGAGCCTTCACTGAAGTTACCCCCACTGTGAGCTCAATTCCAGTTCAACATGATTAGACACTGAACTTCTACGTGGCAGAGCTCTCTCTGTAGAGATTTGTTTGGGGATCTGCTAGTGGGAAATGCAAGAGGAAATGTAGTATTTTCATATGCTACAAAACTTTGTCTCATCAATTTCAGAACCGAAACACTGGAGTAGGCAGAAGGGTCAAACCTGGTCTGAAAACATGAGCCGTCGTCGAACTTCAACGTGGCAGATCTCTCTCTACAAAAATCCATTTGTGGCTCTGCAAGTGGAGAATACAAGAGGGGATGTAGTAATTTCAGACACTATGAAAATTTACCCCATCAGTTTCATCACCAAAACACTGTAGTAGGCAAAAGAGCCAGACCTGGTTTGAAACACAGGAACAAATATTGAACTTTACCATAGCAGAGCTTTCGCTGTAGAGATTTGTTTGTGGATCTGCCTGTGGGGAATGCAAGAGAGGATGTAGTAGTTTCATATGCTTTGAAACTTTCTCCCACCAGTGGCGCCAGCAAAACATTGTAGTAGGCAGAAGAGTCAGACCTGGTCTGAAAAACATGAGTAGACATCAAACTTCAACGTGGCAGAGCTCTCTCTGCAGAAATCTGTTTGTCGCTCTGCAAGTGGAGAACCCAAGAAGGAATGAAGTAGTTTCAGATCACCTATAATTTTCTCCCACCAGTGTCGGCATTAAAACGCAAAAGTTGGGAGAAGAGACATATCTGGGCTGAAAAACAAAAAAAGAGACTGAAACTTCAATAGAGCAGAACTCCATCTACAGATGTCCGTTTGTTGCACTATCTGTGAGCAATCAAAGAGGAGACAAAGGAGTCCCAGATTCATTAGGTTCTCTTCCAATAAAGACAGCATGTGATTTCACACATTGACCGTGGCAGTGCTGCATGTTTCTGTGTGCTGCCAAGATTACCTAGCCAATAAGCTAGGAAGAAGGGAAAGATTGAATGTTCTGTCATGGATTCCAAAAATGATGAGAGATGAATCAGAAGATGACTTTGAAGGTGGGAAACCTTAGTTAAGAGGTCCAATTAGATCTCACTGTAGCATCAACTACTCCAATACCTTTGCCAAGATTGACATCCCTCTACGACTCGAGTTTGTCGACCAACATCTATTGGATTCCAGACTTGTTGCCCGGACTTCGACAAATTGCATGCAACCACCGTGGTATAATTCAAACGAGATGTGAATATCATGGTGGGTTCCTAGGCCATTTTAGTTGAACAGATGCAAGATTTTCAAGAATCGGGCTGAGTTTGTGAAAAATGATGTCATCGATCATTTTTTCGCTTGAACATCCTCAGAATGGCGAGTGATTGAAATTGCTTGGCAAAACACAGATATTGCCAGAGAAGCTGATCTAAGAAGGAGTTGACCTGTCAAATCATTTTTGTTATGGATTTTGTCATTCTGCATTGTGTTTTTGGATCACATCTCATCTTTGAATGAAACATGTATGTTCTTTGTCTTCTTGTTGTTTTGAAATCAAGAGATGCTTCTTTCAAAGGGTATTTTTGACAAAATATTTTGATCAAGCTCCAACATGCGATTAAGATTAATCAATCCTGAAGATTAAAAGTATTTTGATTGCAGAAATGACTCGATGCTTGAAAATACCATGAGGTGACCAAACAATTTTGAACTCATACCTCCTGAAACTGAACCACACTTCATACAGTTAAGTTTTAACAGTATGCATAATGACATGTAGTGGATTCGGTAGCTATGGACTCGTGAATCAATGATTCTTACAAGTCTCAATCATTACACTGGACGAGGTCAAAATTTATCGGTTCTAACCGATCTTGCTTGAAATGAGAAAAGGCCATCTTTGTTATCCTTTCACATTTCTTTGAAATATTATCCCTTGCAATCCCATTTTGAGCCTGGTAAAATATTTTCTTTCAAAAAGAAACCCTGACTAGGATCGCACCCCACACTGGGGGCAAATGAGAGATATTTTGAAAACAGTGATAGATTTAATGGATAAAAAGAAAAGGTTAAGATTGGAAGCCCAACAATGAAAAAAAAAAAGAAAAGAAAAGAAACTAAAGAGTGAGGGTCATCCATGAAAAACTTTGAGGAAGGCTATGCAAAAGAAAAATGGAATAGAAGGAGAATGCCTATCAATTCTAAGAGGGGCAAAAGATGTTTCAATTGAAGAAAGACACAGCAAATGCCAAAAGTCAACACCAAAAAAATCAAGTTTCATGTTTTTTGGTGTGTCTAAGATAAAGCCTCTGGTCTTCAAAAAGATTATATTGATTATTCATCAAAGAAAAAGTTGGATTAGCATTATAACCTATGTTAAGAGAATTCTGATCTCTGAAATTAACAAGGTTATATGTCATTTTCT
>Ga0325404_1007968_pt1 | contig 10986 bp, 4 predicted proteins | sample PopdelMetagenome_18_FD_205664 | JGI IMG/M metagenome (GOLD analysis project Ga0325404, IMG submission 205664) | Populus deltoides microbial communities from Bellville, Georgia, United States - Xylem-Control-R1 | ecosystem: Host-associated > Plants > Phyllosphere > Stem > Wood/Secondary xylem...
CTACTTTGGTCAAATCTCTGGGTTTATTGTCTTTAAAAGAGTGAGAGATAATGATGTTATAGGAGACACTAGCTAGGTAGCCATGTTACACCATATGCTGGACCAAATCTTTTATAATATATAAAAACATGTAGAAGTGATGATAACTATAATAATTTAATATCAAAAGTTAAAATAAAAAAAATCAATTTTTTAAAAAAAATTGGGAAAAAAACTCTATTGGGTGGTAGCATGTTTAATGCTTTTTTTTTTTTAGGATATTTTAGTTTTTTCAACTATTTAAAAAAATTTAAATCCAAGCAATGTTTTTTTTACTATAAGAATAAATTAGTAAATATAAAAAGAACTATTTACTCATTTATTTTGAAAATACCACTTGTACCTCACAAAAGATCAATTTACCCGCAATTCATAATATAATGAGTCTATCTTCAAAGTGAATCATTCAACACTTTTAGTGTTTTTTAATATTATTTTTATTTTGAAATAATATAAATTTATTTTAAAATTATTTTAAAATCAAATTTATTTTTGTTTTATATATCTTTCTTTGCTCATTTAACCAAATACTTTTTTCTTTATCAATTATTTTTGTTCATAATACTAACAAATATTGCAAACTAGTGGTTGGGACTATAAATATTTGGAAGTGTGAGTGATTGATTTTTAAAGTGCTTTTTATTCTAAAACACATCAAAATAATATTTTTTTTAATTTTTAAAAAATTATTTTTAATATCAGCACATCATGATGATATGAAAATACCGAAAAATTATTAATTTGAAATGAATAAAAAATAAAAAAAATTTAATTTTTTTAAAAAATACTTCTGAAATATAATACTAAAAATACCCGAAATAAAGTGGGTTAAGGTTAATGGAATGCAAATTTGGTGGAAACGATGGTGAATAAAAAGAGGGAGAAACCCTTTTGTAATTACAATTGAAAAATGTTTTGTGGTAAAATCACCTCTGCTCTTCTTCAGGAAACTTCTGCTCAACTTACCAACAACGTTTTAGATAGTTTAAAACCAGAATAAGTTAAGAATAACTGAAGACATCGATCTGTAAGAGAGAAAACTTGTACAATTTATCCTGAGTTTGAGGTGATCATCGCACAAATCTCTCAACGAGGACATAGTTTCTTTATTTCAACTCACAGCGCCATTGCAGCTTGGTCAAGGGCCCTCACCAGTCACCACCTAAACCTAATAACTATTTTCCCCTTATTAAATACCTCCAGGCCTCTCACGTGCTAGCAGGACTAGCCCTGCTTTCCTCACTACACCATACTCTCTCTGGTGATTAGCTGCTAGCTCAAGATTTCTGGATTGACGTCGTCGAGTGGATTTCCCATGATATCTAAATTAATTAAGTACACACACGCTTTACCTAATCTGTCAGTAGATAGAGTAGAGGGAACCAGAATAAAACAAAAAAAATATTTATCAATTCTTTTGACTGTGGAAAGCTGATTCCTCAAGAATAAGATCTCTCTAGTTCATATATAAATTAATAGGATATCTCGTAAATAGATTGAGACTCCATTGCGTGTGGTCTGTGTTTTACTGTAACAATAAATTTAAAAATATTTAATTAATTAATACACACTATACTATATATATTTGCGTGAGTTCCACTAAAAAAAATTAAATATTAATTAAAAAAACTATAATTTTTATTTTTTTAAAATTTATATTTTCAAATCACAACAATAAAAATTATTATAATACCAAACACACGCTAAATCCAATTTAACTCATTTGACAATGTAAATTATATCACATACATGGAAAATATTATATTTATTTCACGGAAATACATTCCCTTTCTTTTGGGCTCTTGTAGTATGTGTTTAATAACATAATGATAAAGAAGAATATGGTAATTTTTTTATGTGGAATCCATATTAAAAAGTTAAAAAAATTTATGTAATTAAGAATTGTTTTTAATGATAATGTTTTGTGCATTAAATGATTTGTATTTTTAAAAAAAATGCTACAACATCAGATTCTAAATATAATTTTAGATTCTGTTTATTTTTTAATTATTTTTATTTATATTTTTATATCATTTAATACGATGATGTCAAAAATAAATTTTAAAAAATATTATTTTAATATATTTTTAAATAAAAAATACTTTAATAAATAAACACAATATAATATAACGCGGCATCGTAACTGTGGCAAGTTGTGCATCTATTCGGCATTTATCCTGGTCCTTGAAAAGGAAAAAAAAAAGAAGAAAAAAGACACTGCTAAGCTACCAGGACCCATGAGCAGCTCCTACTTCTGTAGACTGAAACAACTATATATATATATATATATATATATATATACACACACGATGTCCATATAAAACTAACTACTACGTACTATGAACATCTGCAGGACTCTCAGTCTCACACTCGTTCAAGTAGCGAACAAACTCTTCACTACAAAGTTAATAAAAAGGAGGAAAAGTTCAAATAGTTCTCATTGTTAATATTATTGCTAGCTAGACGTTCACTACTTCAAAAGAGCTCAGGCTGCTCAGCCATAAAGATTAACGGTCACTTTTCTCCTTGATCTTTGTTCGTCAGATCCCAAGAGATTCACAGAAAGTAAGTCATAAGTACTTACCGCTGCTTTCGTGACTTCTTCTTCTACGATTTTTGTTTCATTTGATGTCTCTTTCATTCCCAAGCTTTTCACTGTTTGATTTGTATGTTAGTACTGTTGCTTTCTTGTGGTAATTTAACTGTTACTGTTTGCATTGCTTTGTCCTTGATGTATACATATAACTACGTCGGTAATGACTGGCTACTGAGAAAATGGTGGATCGGAGAGAAAAGGAAAATTAAAACAAGAGAAGAAAAGAAGTTAAAGCTAGAGTTTTTTTTTTTTTTGAATCCAAATCAAAGCTCTGATATACTTTTTCCTTATGTTCTTCTTCAGCAATATGATGAATTTGAATGGAAGTTTCAGAATTATATGTCGAAGCACAATATATATATATTCTTTGCCTGCAAACTGAATTGTTTGGTTATTTTAGGGACTGAAAATGCCACTATTATTTTTCCCACTTCTTCACTGTTTTAATGGCATTCTCTTACATTAATTGGCCAGTGCTAACCAAAAAATCCAGCAATGAGCATTGATGATGGAAGTGAATGCACTGTAAGGTAAGACAGAAACGGCCAAGAACGTTCCCCCCTGCTTTTTTCTCTCTTATATTTTGTGCAATATTTGCTTTATTGATGCTAGGCTTTCGCCTAATAAAGTATGTGTTCTTCCACAAGTTTAAAAACATTACTGAGATTTGTTCTAGTGAGATTGCTTTATGAATGGCATACATATAGTTCACGTGCATGGAAATGACTTAATGAAATTGTGTGATTAATTCTATCCATGTATATATTGACGCAATATATAAAAACAAAGATACTTATAAATCAAAATCATTTTAAAAACTAAGAACAAAGAAAAATACACAAAATATTTAGTTTTTATTTGTTAAAATCTTCTAGTTAAAAGGTCATTACAATCATTCAATTATAAAAACTATAAAATTTTAATTTGAATAGAAAAACAATTCCTTTAATAAAAAACTCTAATAATACTGAATAGAAAAATAAAATACAAATAAATAAATAGAATCCTAGAGTTATTACTATAATTTTCCACTAAATCACTTGCTTAATTAAATAAAACTCATAAATCTTAAGAAAATTATCAACTAAATAAATATTACAATGAAATTTTTTTATTTTAAAATAATGAGATTTATCGCATCATGTATCATGTCTAACTTACATGAGTATGAAAAGGAAAGTTGTTGTGGCAGGAATATTAATTGATTTTGGTGGGTTTTTTTTTATTTAAAAACAAAGCAAAACGAATTAAAAAGAATGAAAAGGAAAGATGGAGGTGAAATTAGGTGTTCGATAAGGCTAGGAATACGACAGATGAGCAAAGCCCTCCCCATCCCAGCTAGGGGGTGAACTATTCTTTTACCCTACATATTCATTAGTGTTCCTCTCTGTCCTCATGGTTTACAATTTACCAACTTTATCCTTTAGTTAAATAAAAAAAAAAACAACCAATTTTACCTTTAGCAATAAAAGGCTAACAAAAAAAAAAACCACATTTTAATATTTTTTTTATATATATTTCACTCACCTTTTGCTCTCAAATCTCCATATATACATATATATATATATATATATATATATAAAATCTCAAAAAATACTCAAAGGAAGAAAAAAAAAAGAAGCTAAAATTTGCTAATTGTTAGGGAGAAAATTGAGAATTTTAGAAATTAAAAAGGTAACTATAAAAGCAAAAATAAAACATTAATAAACCTACAATGGTAAAAATTAAGTTTCTTTTACCTTATATTGTTGTTTAGGTATAAAGTGAAGCTTTTTCAAGTAAATTTATATCTAGACATATCATATATTTAAAGCATAGTTATAAGAATCTACTTGAAATCAACCTCGTTTAAGGTTTAGGTTGTGAATCTGGTGGGTTGATTAAAATCAATAAAGTTTTTTTCTTAAAAAAATATAAAACAATATTATTTTGAAAAATATCAAGTTTTTCATTAATTTGTCCTGGGCTAGCCCTTAGAACAACGCTCACTGGGTTGATTCACTAAAACACTAATTTAAGTCTTATAAGTAGGATTTAAATTATGAAAAAGATGTGATGGGATTTAGGAAAGGAAACAACAACCCTATTGTTTAGTCTATGACTTGTTAATATATATATATATATATATATATATATATATATATATATATATATATATATATATATATATATATATATATATAAAGATTCAGAACTAAAATTTGAACATAAACAAAAATTATAAATTGATAGATGCTATAGAAAAAATTAAGATTCAATTAAGAAATAAGGAAGTGAACAAAATAAGTATGATTGTATTATTGTTAGATTCTGTATGTTTTCTTTTTCATAATAGTCGATAGTAAAGAAAACAGTGTAAAAGTTATGATATAATGACTCAAAATTTTCATGTAACTTTCACATTTCTAATCATTTTGTTTGAGTATAACGTGGTAAATAATCATTTTGTATGCAATTTATCTAAACAATTCATTCCATTATTGATCCTTTAGGTTACCAAATCTGTAGCAGAGTTTTCCCTATAACTTACACTTTTTCTCAATTCTTTTCTTAACCTCTGGGGTAACACAATATTAAATAACTCTATTACATACATACAATAGCCTTCAGCCACCCACTAGTTCAATTGTTTCTCCATTTGATTCTTTCTCATCACTTCTCACAACTCATCTTATACTCTTTTTATTTTTCTTTTATACACTATCTTATGACATCTAAGTTCATATTTGTCATTTTCGATGTTGTCTTTACTTTATGACGAATTACATAATAAATTCAATTATGAGGTTACTGATTACATGTCACTACACAGCAACTCATTTTCTCAATTTTTAAGATTCCTCAATCAACGAATTAAACACATTTAAGTAAATTTATATCGAGACATTTCATATATTTAAAGCATAGTTATAAGAATCTACTTGAAATCAACCTCGTTTAAGGTCTAGGTTGCAAATTGGGTGAGTTGATTCAAATTAATAAAATGATTTTTTTAAAAATTTAAAATGATATTATTTTAAAAAATATAAAGTTTTTCACTAATTTACCCTAGGCTAGCCCTTAGAACAACGTTCACTGGGTTGATTCACTAAAGCACTAATTTAAGTCTTATAAGTAGGATTTAAATTATGAAAAAGATGTGATTCACTAAAGCACTAATTTAAGTCTTATAAGTAGGATTTAAATTATGAAAAAGATGTGATGAGATTTAGAAAAGGAAACAACAACTCTATTGTGCGTGTATGTGTGTGTGTGTGTATAAAGATTAAGAACTACAATTTGAACATAAACAAAAATTGTAAATTGATAGATGCTATGGAAAAAATTAAGATTCAATTAAGAAATGAGGAAGTGAACAAATAAGTATGATTGTACTATTATTATATTCTGTATGTTTGTTTTTCATAATAATTGATGCTAAAGAAAACAGTGTAAAAGTTATGATATAATGACTCAAAAGTTTCATGTAACTTTCGCATTTCTAATCATTTTGTTTAAGTATAATGTGGCAAATAATTATTTTGTGTGCAATTTATCTAAACAATTCATTCCATTATTGATCCTTTAGGTTACCAAATCTGTAGCAGAGTTTCCCTATAACTTATACTTTTTCTCAATTCTTTTCTTAACCTCTTGGGTAACATAATATCAAATAACTCTATTACATACATGCAATACCCTTTAGCCACCCACTAGTTCAATTGTTTCTCCATTTAATTCTTTCTCATCACTTCTTACAATTCATTTTATATTCTTTTCGTTTTTCTTTTATGCACTATCTTATGACATCTAAGTTTATATTTGTCATTTTCGACATTGTCTTTACTTTATGACAAATTACATAATACATTCAATTATAAGGTTATTGATTACACGTCACTACGTAGCAACTCATTTTCTCAATTTCTAATTCCTCAATCAACTAATTAATATTTTATTTTTTCAGTTATCAATTTTCTTGGATACAATCCTTAAAGTAACTATGCATATCGGTCTCATGTTTTTACATCACCATCATCACATAACATAATTCTTTTGTAATATTATCAGATTTTTTATTTTCTAGGTATCACAACTATTTATTACATTATCACCCCCTTAACATTTGTTTTAACTTAGTAGCACATCAAATGATATTAAGTTTTAAGTTGTCAATCAACCCCTCTATCATATACATTTTTAAGCATTTATTCTTCATATCACACAATGGTTTTCATTGTACAATTGAGGATAGTTTCAATAGTTTTTGTTATTTGGAATCAATAACAACATGATTTTCGCCCATTTTGAAAAGACAATGCAATAGTTTTCATTTATTGGAATCAATAACACCATGGTTTCAGCCCACTTGAAAAAGACAACGCAATAGTTTCTAATTATTGGAAATAACAACACAATGGTCTCCATTAAAAAATAAAGACAACAACATAAATTCTCTTTTTATTAGGAACAACTAGGAAATAACCTTCATTGTCCACAATTTAATTTAAAGGATTTATCAACTTAAATAGAAGTGTAGAGAAAGGAGAACCTACATCATTATCCTATCATTAACCAAACCATACTTCGCTTCCTTAATTATCATTCTTTAGGAAACTAAACACCAACACTTGCTATATTTTAAAGTACCCATAGTTGATCATCAACTATCAATTTATATTTGCGATCATTAAGTATCATTTATTTCTTATTCTTAATCCTCATATCACGGTCACCAAGTATCATTCCATATCTTATCTTAGTCTCCAATACTATGACCATTAAATATAATCCGACTGTCCCCTCACGGATGCCAATCATTCCGGCCATCCCCTTATAAAAGCTAATAAATTTGATAATCCCTTTAAGGATGCCAATAAATCCGGCCACCCCTATACGGATGCCAATAAATCTAGTATATTGGTACCCTTATACCTTTATTTCTTTTGCATTTATTTCTTTATGTTAACACACACACACCTAACAAAATATTGACAATAAAAAAAAAAAAAACTAACCCTATTTAAAGACGAGGAAAGTGATAATCATCTACCTAATTTAACTATTTCATCAAATTTCTCATGCATAACCTCATCCTATTTTAAACATTTACCATGTCTATGCAATCTATATTCATTGTCTCAACGTATTCAACTTAAACTCATAATCACATTAACACATAGTTTTCATTATATCTAATTCAATTCATAATCACATAATCCCATTATATCCCATTCCTTTAAAAAAAACATTAGTACAAAATCCCATCAAATACAATATCAATTCACAATTATATCATAGCATAGAAATCTTGAATTCCATAAATTAAAATTGTATAAATTCTAAAAAGATAAGGTTTGAATCATGCACCTCGATCTTTTGTACACATAATCACTCCTTATTGTTGTCTTATTACTTCAATCTCCTTTATACTACCAATGATACATTTTTCATCAACAATGTAACCAATATCAATATTTCATTTCAATTCTCATTCAATCATCATTTTGAAACTATTAACAAGGAAAATCCTTAAAATTCCATACACATACACATTTTCCATTTAGAAATTTCAACATCAAGGTTTCCAAACCTTATTCCTATACATTATAGACAAATATCATCGTATGCCAAGTATCTATTTAATTCAATAAGTCTACCTTTTTTTTATAATTTCCAAAGCTTCCACATTACATCATAAGAATTCAATATCTCAAATTCACTCAACTTAAATCAATAATTTCACAAGATCTCATCACATGTCTTACATCAAATTCACTTCTTAAATAGCAATAATATACTTTTCAACATTCTTTTAACAATTTGAGTACTTGTCCTACATGAATACACATACTCTTATATTATAATACATTAAACTTAAGATTTCAAACTCATAACGTTCTAATTTAAACAATACTATTATGTAAGCTTCTTTCATGCATACACATATATTATGTTTTTCTTTTTCCCATAATAAACATTCATATCCTTAAATAACACAAATGAATTAAAGAAAGTCAAGAAAAGATCAAAACACAAAATTGAGCTAAAAAAAACAGTAGACAAAATGGTCTCATCATTTTAAGAAATGATATGATCATTTCTTAAATTGGTCTAACTGTTTCTCAAAACGGCTAACCTGTTTCTAGTTTACATTTCTAGCAGCAGTTTCAAACACCAATAATTAACAGAAACATGATATTTAAGCCAATCCCAAAGGTCAAGTTGTAGTTCATCATAATACTCATAACATATTCAAATATTAATATCATCCAACGGTTAAATTACCAGAACAAGGTGTTTAACCAAACTGACCTTAAAAATTACAGATCTATTGTTAAAGAAGAACAATATATGTCTGAAATCTTTGTTTTTGATCTCCACTGTTAACACTTTAGAGAACACCTGGATGGACAATGTATCAAAATTACAACCCACTTTAATGGTTGATGAAAGAGCAAACATCCGACGACTACAACTGTGTAGAAGAGTGTTTTCTCTAGAAATTGTCCACTGGCCATATTTCTCAAACAAAACCTGATATTAAAAATCCCTTTGGTTAGAATTTAATGAACATTATGATGAACAACATACCCAAAATAAAGCCCAATTTAACAGTGAAAAGTAGAGATATATATGTCAAAGTTCCTGCTCTCAATGTGTTTTCTCTCAAAGGAAACTTCATTCACACTTAAATTTCTCAATCATCTCCCTAACCCCTTTATTTTGTTAAGATTTTAAGAAAACAAATGAAGGAAAAAAGCTTTCTCTCTTTACAAACACATAATCTCACTCAATATTGTTTTAGCAAAGATATACAAAAAGGATTCAATGAAGAGGAACAATGAAGGAAAATGTTTTTGGGGTGTCCTGAGCGACCCTAAAAGAAAAGAAAATGAGCTGATTTTCTTGTCTCATTGTATTTATACCTCCAATTTTAATAACCCTAGACCATGTTTGGCTAGTTACTATTTTACCATCATTCAACATTTTTCTCCCATATTTATTATTTTTTTAATTAATAATTACCCTATTTAACTCATATTTATCCTTTTTTGATTAGGGGTTTACATATGATCTAAATGAGATAAACTATACAACTACATCTATTTTAGTTTGTTCATCTAAAAATGTCATCCGCACTATGATAAAGATCATTACTAGTGTAAGAAAAATTCGCCTAAGTGGTTTGCAACCATATAGATAGACGATGTAGGATCAAAACAAAGATCGAGTCCTAATCTAGCACTTTGTTATTGAAGATTATATATATATATATATATATATATATATATATATCTTCCTACTTTTTTTTATTAACCAAACCCTAAAAGGTATGGCTAAATCACTATAGCCACACTCATAAAACAATATTCACTAAAATAATGTTTTATGATTTTTTAGTTTTGTTTTTCAATTTCACCTTTCAACAACCCTTTTTTTTTTTAGTTTTTCTTCTTAATTTTATCTTTTAATATTAGGTTATTTGAGAATTGTGTTTCATAATTTTTTTTTATTTTCTTTCTGTCAGGCTATATATGGGTCTCATTGATTTAATTTTTTATTTATTTCAACATTCAATATTAGATCTATTGGACATAATTATTTTTAATTTTTTTTCTATTAATTTATCTTGATCTCATGATTTAGGTTTCTAATTTAATAGTTTAGTCCGAGTTGACTTGAGTCATTTCTTTTGTCACTTTTTCTAATTGATCATTTTTATTTCATTTTTAAACACTAGGTTGGTTAGAAATTAGTCTTCATAATTTCTTTTTGATTTTAATTCTATGAAGTTATCTCAATCTTATGATCCAAGTTATGAATTTAGTGGGTTGACCTCAGTTGACTCAGTTAATGTTTTTTGGATTTTTTTAATTGAATATTTTTTCTTTAATTTCACCCTCCAATAACTCAATATTTTTTTTTCTTTGTTTTTTTTAATTTCATCCTTTATTATTAAGTTGCTTGGAAATTAGCCTTTATGATTTTTTTAATTTACTTTCTGTTGAGTTTTCTCGATCTCATTGATGTAGTTAGTTTTCTTTTCTCAATTTTAACCTTCAATATTGAATCTATTAGGAATGAAGATTCATAATTTTTTATTTGTTTTTTATGAAATTATCACAATCTCATAATTCAGGTCTCAGGTTTAACAAGTTAGCCTGAATTGACTTATGTTATTTTTTTTTATCTTTTTAAATTAATTTTTTTCAATATTATCCTTCAATACTAGATGAATTTGAAATTGAACTTTATAATTCTTTTTATTTTATTTTATTTTTTTAGGGTTATATATATATATATATATATATATATATATATATATATATATATATATATATATATATATATATATAAATAGATAAATA
>Ga0325404_1007970_pt1 | contig 10980 bp, 7 predicted proteins | sample PopdelMetagenome_18_FD_205664 | JGI IMG/M metagenome (GOLD analysis project Ga0325404, IMG submission 205664) | Populus deltoides microbial communities from Bellville, Georgia, United States - Xylem-Control-R1 | ecosystem: Host-associated > Plants > Phyllosphere > Stem > Wood/Secondary xylem...
TCCCACTGAGGACCACTGGGCGGCTGTTAAACGTATTTTACGGTATCTTCAGGCTACAACATCTTATGGTTTACATGTTACTCGAGGATCTCCTCTATCCCTCCATGGCTTTACTGATGCAGATTGGACTGGCAGTGTTGATGATCGGAAATCTACTAGTGGTTATCTGGTATATCTCGGGAATACTCCTATCTCTTGGAAATCTGGAAAACAATGTACTATTGCTAGATCCTCCACAGAAGCCGAATATAAGGCCTTAGCTGATGGCACCGCTGAGATCCTATGGCTTCGTTCGTTACTATCAGAACTCCAGCTTTCCTCTCCACCTATGACTACTTTGTGGTGTGATAATTTAGGGGCAACGTTTATGTCAGTAAATCCTGTCTTTCATGCCCGTACTAAACATGTTGAGGTTGACTACCATTTTGTTCGTGATCGAGTTGCCAAGAAGGAGATTCAAGTCCGGTTCATCTCTTCGAAGGATCAACTAGCCGATGTCCTTACCAAACCCCTATCGTCTACACTGTTTGCGTATTTTCGATCCAAGCTTCGAGTGGAATCTCCCTCTTCAGCTTGAGGGGGCATATTACGGAGAACTTATCATATACATAGTGTAATTATCTTGTGTAGTGTTTTCCACCATTACTATTGTACACAACCCTAAACATATATATATATATATATATATATATATATATATATATATAGACACACACAAAGGATGGCTGCTACATACGCATCTATCACTATTTCATCATCTCTTCCATTCATTAACTGACTTGGAAAGATTTGGTATCTCTGGTTAATTTTTTATTTTTTTAATTGATTTTTGACAATTTTAAAGGCAAGAGTAGGTTTATTAAATTGTGTATATTGTTTTTCTAGTATTTTCATGTAATTTGGTTGAAAAATAAATTATTTGATTAAAAAATGAATGCTTAATTTCTGCTTAATTGTCAACTACTTGGACCTCCATAAGACTAAGGTAAGTAGACAACATCTTCCAGGTCACATAGACATCACGGGTTCAGTTTTTTTTATAAAAAAAATAATCCTTCCGTAAAAAAAATTTGCACGGCTGGCCTGACCCTTCATGCTCTTTTCTTTTCATTTTTTTTCTTTCCTTTCCTATTTTTTTCTTTCTTGTTTTATTGGCACTCTAAAAAAAATAAACATGCTAACTTACTTATTTTTAAATTTTAACATGGTTTTTAAATAATATTATTATATTTTTAATAAGTTTTTAACAATTTATTTTAAAATTATTACGACACAGATATGACAATAATAATAATATTAAATTACTCTTGAGAATTCAATTAAAACCATTTTTTTTGTTATTGAAATTTTTAAAAGTATTTTGAACATGATTTTATTGTATATATGATTTTTTAAGTTTTCAACTGCATATAAAATATAAATCCTCCCAATTGTATAACAACGTGAAAAACATTAAATCAATTAGGAGGGACAAGAACAAAAGTGAAGGTTGACACTATAGGCGTTACATGTGATTTTTAAAGCAAAAATATATTTTGAAATTTCATTATTTATAATATATATAGTTTATTCATATAAATTGTTTTTAAAAAATTTTATGTGAAAATATTAAAACTCCAAATAAGTTTTTAATTTTTTTTAAGATTAATCCGAGCCAATAACCTAGACCTGATCTTTTAGCCAAATCAACCCCTTTGTTGGATTTGATAACAACGTGATAGACTACCACTAACAATAAGCTACTTTTTGGGCAGCGCGTGCAACATCTCTCTCAGCAGACAAACGCCACCTTTTATACTGATGCTGGGAGCATCACAACATCTTTTTTCTAGTGGTTAGGTACATGTGCATGGTGGCATAGCAGTTGGGCTCCAGCGGACTTTTTTCATTTCACCTCTCTTTTCTCTCTCCTAGCCTCGAGTTTCATGTTAGCTCTATCAAAAATTAAATGTATCATGTTCTTTTAATTGTTATTTTTTTTATTTTTTTATCATTTCCTTGATTTTTTTTTCAATTTCATCCTTTGAAATTTTATTTCATTTAGTTTTTGTATTCAATTTGGTACTCATTTATTTGATTGCTATTTTTTTATTTTCTTGATTTATTTTTATTCTCAATTTAGTCCTTCATTATTTTATTTTATTTTATTTTTATACAAAATATGGTCCATGTTTTTTTAATTGTTATTTGTTTTGTTTTTTAGGCTTGAATTATTAGGAATTTTACTTTGTGTTTGCCTTCCATATGATGATCCTGATCTTATGACCTACATCACGAGTTTCAAATATTAACCCGATTTAACTTTGATCTTTTTTAGGTTATGTTTTAGAAATTATTTTTTTTATTTCATCATTCGTCATTGGATTTTTGGGCCTTGAAATTCATGATTTTTTTCCTCTTTTCTTTCTGTGGGGTTAACCCGATCTCGTATCTTATGTCACGAATTAGTCAAATTAACCCAGATTGACTCAAGGTTTTTTTTCAAATGATTTTTTTTTCAATTTTGCCTTTCATTATCTAGTTTGTTTGAGAGTTGGTCTCCATTATTTTATTCAATTTGTTCTGTATGAAGTTATCCCACTCTCATGACTTAGCTATCATTTAGCATGTTGACTCGAGTTAGGTTTTTTTATTCTTTTTTAAAATTGAGTTTTTTTAGTTTGTCTTGAGCTTCTTTTTTTTTTTATGAGATTATCTCGTTTTCATTCAACTTTTACTTTCTTATCAAATAAAAACATATTATCTTCTTTGTTAAGAAAAGGTGTAAAGTTGAAGTATTAATACTGCAATCATGTAATTGCTAATGAGACAACAATCAGCAATAAATATTTTCTCAAGTACAAGGACATAAACATCATGACGCAGATGTTCCAGATTCTCACACATTTGAAATGTATGAAGCCCTTTTAACAGTTAATCTGCATTACAGGAAAGTGAGCTCAGAATAGGAAAAATATGTGAATTTAAGAAGATGCGCAGCCTATCATACTAGCACATGAATCTGTTAAGGAGGCCATACAACACTGAGCAATATTAAACTGTACAACAGGAAATGATCAACTCATAGCATTTGTCTTTAACAGGTGGTTGGATATAAGCATAAAGAACAAATATAATGAACACGAGAATGAATTAAGAGAATTTTAAAATTAAATTCATTCAACAACCTGGAAAGGAAATTTAGCTCTCGACCCATTCAGTGCTGGATCAAGCATACAGGTACAAAACAGAAGAAACATAAAAGCAGCAGAGATGGTAACTTTTACAGACTTCTCTGGATTCGAGGTCTCACCAGCTGGTCCCTTTTTTTGCCCCATAACAACCATCGGCGGTGGCGATATTAAACCAGCTCTCACAAGAATGCCGCGCACGATGTCTGTATGCTGAGCACCGACAGATAACCAATACCTGCAGAAGCAAGTAGAAGAATAACCAAAATCAACTAAACAAGATGAAAGACATTCCGCCAACCCATTTAATCAAACAGGCAAATAGAAGCAGCCATACGAGAGCTTCATGCAAACTAAAGATTGATCCATCAGTTTTCTCCTCCTTTAATTCAAAATTGGCAAAAGTGAACAGATAACTCTCTCATTGTGAAGTCATCTCCTGCCTAAAATAGATGTTTAGCAATTAAGAATCAAAAGCTAAACATGTTTATCTTGCTAAACCTCCAGCATTACCCACGACACCTTAAACTCCAATCTCCAGGTTAAACTTAGATACTAGGATAAATTTTTATTACCCCAAATACCAGAAACACATACACAACAAAAACAAGGAGTGAAAGCATATAGCTCATAGAAGTAATGCAGAATAAATTGAAAGTGATAAGAAAAAGAAAAAAACTTACTTCACAAGGTCAACATTAAGACCCAATCTTCTAGCATGCCCTTGGCTACCAAAAAGAAAAACAAAAATTTAAAAATAATTAAGCAACTTCCAATATTCAAGCCGCTGCAAAAGCTAAAAATTAAGCATGATTGGTGCTTCAGTGATGAAAGGGAACGAACTTTGTTTCATTTCACACTCCAGCAGACAATTTATAAGTGGGTTGCTTCTTACAATGACCCTGAAGATTTTAAGCTACCCCAGAAGTCTTTTGTCCTTCATGTATTTATGGTATAATTGACACAATTTGGTAAACCATAATGGAAACAAAATGAACATGTTGACTGGGAGGATGACTTTTTATTAACAAAATGAACCTGCTGTTCGCACAGTAGAGGGCATGGAAAATTTTGTATATAACAATTCTCTTCTGTGTCTAAATGTTCTTTCAACACTAGGTTCTTAAGCATATTCTGATCATGTTAGAAGTCTGAGTCGTGTTGATAACCAAACTACCTATGACATTATGAAGGCTTATATTTAGAACGACAGTTTAGAGTCTTTTCTGAATAAAATCATGTATCTTCTCATTGAGAATTTTCCATTATATAGGCAGAATTTACAAACTAAGAAAGGAAATAATACAAGAGGAAATAATGCAGGCTGATCTTCAGCCCTCAAAAACAGCTAACCTACCATATATACATTGATCTAATTATAGCCTACAACTAGTATATCCCAATCAAGGAAAGAATAAATCTGTATACCATAATTGTCAAGGCCAAGAATCTGCTGGCATTAAATATGCAGGTATTTCCTTTGACACCCCCCTTAAATTGATGCTGGTAAATCGACAAGCATCAATTTGTCAGTGAGGAAATGATGGCGCTGACAAGGCATGGATTTGGTGAAGATATTTGCGATCTGTAGAGTGGTGGAGATATGCGAAAGGGTGATAATCCGATGATCATATATATGCTTCCCTAATTAAGTGACAGTCAACCTCAATGTGCTTGGTGCGTTCGTGATAGACGGGGTTGGCTGCAATTTGGATGGCACTAATGTTGTCAGTATGGAGTGGAGTAGGATTAACTAGAGAGAAACCGAGTTCTATGAGGACACCACGCAACCAAATGATCTTAGAGCAGGCAGCAGACATGGCTCGGTATTCTGCTTCAGTAGATGATTTGGAGACGTGGTCATGTTTCTTGCATTTCCATAAGATAAAGGCATCACCAAGAAACATACACCAGCCAGTAGTAGATTTCCTAGTGTTTGGGCAACTAGCCAAATCAATATCATTATAGGCTCGTTGCTGAAGTGAAGAACCTGTAGGGAAGAATAAGCCACGACTAGTTAGGTGTGCCAAGAATGTAGCGAATTATGCGGCAAACACCAGATGGATGGAAATGCCCTGGTGCTTGCATGAATTTGCTGACAGTGAACAACATAAAAAATGTCTGGTCGAGTAATAGTTAGATAGATAAGACTACCAACTAGCTTCTGATAGGTAGTAGGATCATCAAGAAGCTCTCATTTGTCATGGTGATATTTTACATTAAGTTCCATTGAAGTGTCAACCGAAGTAGTGTTGGTGAGGTCAACTAACTGAACTAGTTCCTGACTATACTTGTGCTGATGCAAGAAGAGATCGTAAGGTTGATGATGCACTTCAAAGCCTAAGAAATAGGTGAGCTAGCCAAGGTCTTTCATGTGGAATGTAGAATGTAGAATGTAACAAAGTCTGAATCGCAGAGATTGCCTCCAAGTCAAAGCCAGTGATGACGATATCATCCACATAAACAAGGAGGATAGCGATGCCCATGGATGTGTTTTATAGAAAGAGAGAGGAGTCATACTGACTTTGAGTGAAAGAGAAACCAAGCAGCGTGGATCGAAACTTGTCAAACTATACTCTCGGTGCTTGCTTCAAACCATACAAATAACATTTCCATTTGCAAACATCATTAGATGAGGAAGTAGACATACCAGAAGGAAGTTTCAGGTAAATATCTTCCTTGAGATCACCATGAAAGAAGACATTATTGACATCCATTTGATGTAAGGGCCAGGATTGAGATGTAGCAAAAGTGAGTATAGTTCGGACAATGATCATTTTGGCGACTGGTGCGAAGGTCTCATCATAGTCGAGACCATATTCTTGTTGTTTCCAAGTACCACTAACTGAGCCTTGTAACGTTCTATGGACCCATCAGAACGAAGCTTGATAGAAAACACAAATTTACTGCCAAGGGGATTCACAGATGAGGGATATGGAACATCCCAGGTTTGGTTTTCTTCAAGTGCGAGAAGTTCAGTTTCAATAGCTTTTCACCACACTCATGTTTCATTGCCTATTTATAAGATGAAGGAAGAGAAATAGAAGACAAGGTGTCTATGAAGGAGGAAGGAGAAGAGTAACCAAACCTATCGGGGGGTCTATGAACCCAAGTACTTTGTCGATGAGAGGGAGTTGCAGTTGCTAAAATAGGAGCAGCAGTCGGGGAAGGAACTTGAGGGGGCTCGGGAGGGTCTGGAGGCTAGTGGGAAGTAGCAGATGAGCGTCATTGATATACTAGAAGAGGCTTATAAGGGACTGGAGCTGCAGAAGAGTTAGTAAACATAGGCAAAACAGAAAATGAAGGAGGAACAAGATCCTGATGCGTGGAAAAGATATATTGGTTTTCTAAAAAGATCATATTTCTAGAAATTCAAATGCGACGCAGATTTGGGTCATAGCAAAGAAAACCTTTCTAGTGTGTTGAATATCCTAGGAAAGCACATTGAATTGATTGAGCCGTGAGTTTTGTGTGTTCATGTGCAGGAAGATGAACATAACAGACACAACCAAATGTACGGAGGTTGGAATAAGTTGGAGGATGACCAAACAACATCTTGATGAAAGGAGTGTCGTGGTTCAATATGGGAGAAGGCAATTTGTTGATAAAGTGGATAGTAGTGGAGAGAGCTTCACACAAAAAACAAGAAGGTGTAAATGACTCTAATAGGAGAGTGCAAACAAGATCAAGAAGATGACGATTCTTTCTTCCAGCCACCCCATTTTATTGAGGTGTTGAAGGGCAAGACCATTGAGAGATGATGCCATGATGCTGTAAAAAGTCCTGAAACAAATGAGACATTTATTCACCCCCATTTTCAGAATGAAGGATTTTGATTTGGGTCGAAAATTGGGTCTAGATATATGCATGAAAAATCTTCAAAACAGAAAATACTTCGTCTTTAGAATGAAGGAAATAAATCCATGTGAAATGGCTATAGTCGTCAATAAAAGTGACAAAGTATTTGTAATTAGGATGAGAAGTGACTGGTGCTATACCCCATACATCACTATGTACCAAATTAAAAGGTTGGACTACATGTGATGTGTGAATAGGAAAGGGTAGAGTTTCACTTTTGCCAAGCCTACAAGAATTGCAATCAAATTGAACAACACTAAGAGATGGTGATTCTTTATTTCCAAGAAAACCAGATTCCAATAAATCATGAAGAACATTATAGTTTGGATGTCCGAGACGTTTATGACACGCTTGATAATTAACATGAGTAGAATTATAAGTGACAAAGGGGAAAAAAAAAGGAGACAAAAGAAATTGAAGAGGGAAAAGACGTCCCACTTTAGGCCCCCTTGCAGTCATCATCCCTGACTGTTGACCCTGCATAACACAACCAGATTTAGAGAATTCTAGTTTACAATCATTTTTAACCAACTGACCGATAAACACAAGATTGGTGGTAAGATCAGGTGATACAAAGACATCAGTGAGAGAGGGAGAAACATCACTAGTGGTCGTGATAGGTAAATGACTGCCATCAGCTGTATGAATTTTGAGATTTCCAAAATATTCGTTGACATTGGTAAGAGAAGCAGCATCGTTTGTCATATGATTGGAAGCCGCAGAATCAAAATACCAAAGAGATGATGTAGAAAGATTTTTACCTGAGTCCTAAAGCTGAAAGTGAAAATGCAGAAATGATCATTTGTTGAATCATGGCAGGGGTCACGGATTGGACAGGAGTAGGAGCACTTTGTGTCAGAGGTGAAGAGCCAACTGAATAGTATATTCTATCTCTGTTTTCTTGGGAGGTCAAGTAGGGCATTCTTTGATGATATGGCCATCTTTTTTGTAGTAGTTGCAGAATTTTTAGGGACAATTTGCAGCATAATGGCCAAATCACTTACAACAAAAGCATTGAATAGTGCTCATATCCCTGCCTCTTGGCTTACCTTGTGCTGCATAGGCCATAGGAATAGATGTAGATCGTCGTTGTTCCATGGTGGTTTGAGTGAGAAGGCGTTGTTCTTCATGAAGGAGATCACTGAGGCATGTATCCAAGGAGGGAACAGATTCTCGGTTCATCAGGTTAGATCTGGTGCCTTCAAATTCAGGTCTCAGTTTCATTAGAAATTGATCCCTCTGAGTAGTTTCATGGACAGATTGAATAGAGCTATGACCTTCGGATGGTAAGCCAACATAAACTATATCAGTGTATTCAGTCCAAAGATTAGTGAATCTAGAGTAAAATTCAGAAATAGAAAGACTATCATGTTGAAGAGTGCCCAATTCATGTTCAAGCTGAAACCGACGAGTAGTGTTTTGTTAGCTGTAGATTTTCTTCAAGTAAGTCAAATCTGAATTGCATTCTAAGAGGATCGAAGGTTCAAGGTAATGTTAGACTTGACAGATCCTAAAATCCAAGCCATAACTTGAGCGTCCTTGACTTCCCACTTGGCGTGTTGGTCTATGTCTTTGGTTTTGTCAGGAGCTGGGTTACTTCCATCAACATGTCCCCAGAGCTCCTTACCTTTGATAAAAATCTTGAAATGAAATGCCCAAGCAAAGTAGTTCTTGCCATTGAAACGAATCATGGAAACATCAGACTTATCTGTAGACATGAGGTCAAGAGAACTTTGATGAAGAATAACCGAGACTAAGAAACTTGAGAGCAAATAATAATTCAGAGTTGTAGCTTTGATACCATGACAGTTTAGAGTCTTTTCTGAATAAAATCGTGTATCTTCTCATTGAGAATTTTTCATTATATAGGCAAAATTTACAAGCTAAGAAAGAAAAGAATACAGGCTGATCTTCAGCCCTCGTTAACAGCTAACGTACCATATATACATTGATCTAATTATAGCCTACAACTAGTATATCCCAATCAAGGAAAGAATAAATTTGTATACCATAATTGTCAAGGCAAAGAATCTACTAGCATTAAATGCGGAGGTATTTCCTTTGACATTGAAGTTATCTAATCATTTTCACAGTTAGATTATTTTCAGTATTTGGATCATGTTTAACCAAGTTTAACCAAGTTTTTGGATTGTTGAGATCTTGAATAACTGGGATTTCAAATGCTTCTTTGAAGGCGTTTGCTCTCTCCTGTTAGACTTGGAGTCCAGTCATTTTCATGGGCAGCAGGAAAACTGGAAAACAACCGCATTGGTTTACCTACATCACCTTCATCCTTAGATGTTCAAAACCGGGTGCTGCAAGCTGCTGCAAAACAGGAATCCCAACCATCTGAAACTGAATTTTAGAATCCATCTCCTGAATCAGTGACTCCATTAATGAGAAAGTAGATCTTTCAGAAGCATAGGCATTGAGACGGCATTTACTGGAGTGTGGTATATAATTCTGAGAACTTAACTGAGCTGTACACGTACAAAGAATAAGAAACATTCTATCATTGCAGACCTCTTGGAAAACAAATTTTGTATGTTAATACCAGATAAAAGAACAAGTTTTGTACATTTCTCTAATCAAGTGCATTGTTATCATGTGCTCAGGAAAGCCAACACAGGATTGCTATTAATAATTTAATGAATTAGGCAAAGAGAATGTCTGCCTAATTCATTCCCTAATTTTACATGTCCTGTCGTCACTGCATCATACTGGGGCCTTCACCAAGTTGTTGAACATGACCATGGTAACTAGTGAAATGAGCATAAACACGACATCAAAGCTAAACTAGTTACCGGAATTGGCAGTCTATCCAACAAACTATCAAGTCCGAAGCCTCTCGGCAATTCAGCCTTCAACCAGCACTGGATCGGTTGGCTAAATCTAAGAAGAGGTCTAGATTGCTTAGCAGAGCAATCAATCTGGTAAAAAAGATAATAATTTTCAGACTCCTTAAATTTTGTTATGAGATTCTACGGATCCAGTTTTATAATGAGATTGGTTAGTTGTAATCAGTTGAGTTTCAGAATTTTTCAAAATTAGATTCAAAAGATCTTGAATATAAAATTATAAAATATACAATAATAAAATTTTCGATAGAATTTTGATTCTTGTATTTACTGTTTGTTTCTGTGTTTTTCTTATGTTCTTTTCGTTTATGTAAGTTTATGTAATTTGGTTAGTATATAGAAAACCAAACTTACAAGTAAATTAAGGTGGAGAAGAATAATATTTACAGCTATCTTGAAAACCAATTAATAATTGAAGAACAATTTGCAGTAATTATTGAACTCTCTCTCCCTTTCAATGTCTTCTATTTCTCCCTAAACTTTTGTTTGTTAAGGAAGATCCGTGTCCGCCAGTAGATTTTCATCAAAGTGCAGATACACCCCACAATTTTTCAACTTGAAAGGCTTTTGGATCTCATGACCTACCTTCCCCCCCTGTTGTCCACTTCATGGTGGTGGAATTTCAATGTAACTTCATTGCCAGAATATTGACGTAAATGATTTACCAATTCGAGCTCGTAGCGTAGAATCATGTGATCTGAGTCACATGTCTTCAAGTTAAGTGATAGAGCACGGCTTCCCTGGGAAGCGAAGACGCCTTCATCATCACCATCATGCTCACCGTTTTTACTCTTAACATGGTAATCAAAATATACATGAACATAAGAACGATCAACGAATTCATAAAGCATGTCATGGGAGGGAAGAGGGAGTAGAAAGACAAGGCAGAAAGCAATTCCCTTGAGCTGATGAGAATTTGAGGGCAACTGTATGGTGAGTGAAGATCCAATTCCTTTGTCACCGAACCATTCTGGAATTTCACTCCCCGGTAGAACCATTTGAATTCTGCCAAGTGGGATCTCCTCTCCGGACTGTAACACAGAAGTCACATTCCGAAAATGTGATGAAGCAAGCAAGAGAGAGAGAAGAAAGAT
>Ga0325404_1007971_pt1 | contig 10979 bp, 6 predicted proteins | sample PopdelMetagenome_18_FD_205664 | JGI IMG/M metagenome (GOLD analysis project Ga0325404, IMG submission 205664) | Populus deltoides microbial communities from Bellville, Georgia, United States - Xylem-Control-R1 | ecosystem: Host-associated > Plants > Phyllosphere > Stem > Wood/Secondary xylem...
ATGCACACAAAGAACTATTTGTTCGTAATGAGAGCATGATAGAAATGATGGTTGGGTCAACTTCTAGTGCTAACAACGTGCATGAAGTTGTAAATGACAACAATAATGCTTACAGGAATATGGTTATGGATGTAATGAAAATGAATCAAGGTAATGTCAGTCAATGTCCAATTATAGAAGAAGAACCTAATACAGACGCGATCAGGTTTTTTGATTTGTTGAACGATTCTGATAAACCATTATGGGGTGACTGTATGAATCATAGTAAATTATCGGTCATTGCACAGGTGTTCACCATCAAGTCGGATTGTGGGTTGTGTGAGGCTGATTATGATAGAATTATTGAATGGGCGAGAAGCATTTTACTTGAAGAGAACAGGTTGAAAGAAAAATTCTATGCTGCTAAGTCCATGATGAAACCCCTTAATTCTTTGACATGTGCCCTAATGTCTGCATGATGTACTACCTTGAATATGCTGAGCTGACCGAGTGCATGACATGTAGGCATTCCCGTTACAAAACCAAATTTGACATTGGAAAGACTCTTGTGACATATAAAAAACTTAAATACTTCCTAATCACACCTAGACTGCAGAGGTTATTCATGTCACCAAGGACTATTAAGCGCATGACATGACACCAGTCACATGATACGGTTGATGGAGTGATGATGCATCCTTATAACGACGAAGCATGGAAACACTTTAACAGTGTGCATCTTTACTTTTCAGCTGAATTAAGAAACATGCATTTTGGGTTGTGTACAGACGGATTCAACTCATTCAGGTTATTTGCTGCTCCTTATTCTTGTTGGCTGGTCATACTCATGGTTTACAACCTGGGGATGTGTATGAGGCCAGCGTTTATATTTTTATCTATGGTGATACTCGGTTCGAATAGTCTGGGCTGAAATATATATGTTTGTCTTCAACCGTTGATTGATGAGTTGACGCAGTTGTGGTCCTCCGGAGCTTTAACTTATGATATATTAAGAATTTTTTTTATAAGGGCGACTTTGATGTGGACTATCAATGATTTTCAACTTATGAAATGGTGTCTAGTTGGAGCATGAATGCAAAACTAGCATGTCCATACTACATGGAAAACAACAAGGCATTCACGCTAACAAACAGAGGTAAAGCTTTTTTTTTACTGCCACCGTCATTTCTTTCCAACGAATCACAGGTATAAAAACAAGGCATTCATGTCTTTCTGGTGAAGAATTGTATGACGTTGTATCAGAGTATGACGACATTGTGTTTGTTTTCAATCTGGTAAGCAGAAGTTTTCCGGTTTTGGTTTGACCCATAACTGGGGCAAAGCGAATTATTTTCTGGGAGCTTCCTTATTGGAAAACCAATTTCTTTTGCCATAACCTTGACATCATGCACATAAAAAAAAAGTGTTTGAGAACATTTTCAACACCGTTATGGATGTGAAGAGGAAGACAAAGGACAACATCAAGGCTAGAATGTATATAGCATTGTTTCGTAACCATAAAAATATGGAGTTGGTTTTTGACGGGTTACGAGTCGCAAAACCCAGAGCAAGCTTCGTGTTAGAGAGAAATGCACAACTACTAGTTTACCAATGGCTTAAGAGTCTATGTTTTCCCGATGGACATGCCTCAAACATATCAAGGTTGGTTAATATAGAGAAATGTAGATTGTATGGAATGAAGAGCCATGACTTCCATGTGTTTATGCAAACACTCATTCCATTAGCTTATAGTGATTTGTTGCTAAAGGGGATATGAGATGCACTCACAAAGATTAGTCATTTCTTTAGAGATATATGCTCCAGCAAGTTACAGACACATCACATTGAGTGGTTTGAAATGAATATTGTCGAGACAATATACAAACTTGAGATGATATTCCCTTCATTATTTTTTGACTCGATGGAGCATCTATCCATACATTTACCGTACAAAGCAAAAGTTGGAGGACCATTTAAGTATAGATGGATGTATCCATTCGAGAGGTTAGATATTACATATGCAATATAATTCATAAAGTATTTTCATTATTTTTCTTAATTGAAAAATAATTGTTTAATTCCACACATGTACTTGTTCAATCTTAAAAAAAAAAGTTAAGAACAAGGTGTATATTGAGGCTTCGATATGTCAGGCCTATATCATTGAGGAGATCTTAATATTTATCTTGTACTATTTCGAACCTCATTTGAGAACGAGAATCAACCGCGGTCCATGGCATGATGATGGTGGTGAAGTGCCTTCCATTGGGAACTTATTAATATTCTTCGATCCTGGACGTCCCACACTTAAAAATACCGTAAGGGGAAGATATTTATTTGAAATAGAGTTTAGACAAGCACATAATTATATTCTATTTTACTGTGATGAGCTGAGACCTTGTATTCAGTAAGTATATGTAATACTTAAACTTCGTTAAAAAAAGTACTATTTATATATTGTAATATCATAAACTCATATAATTTTAAATACCTTTTAGGCAACATGGACAATATTTACTTTCCAATAATTCACAGCTGACCGAATCCCAAATATTTCAATTATAAGATGAACAATTTACCACGTGGTTCAAAATACATGTAAGTACTATCACAAACTCATTATCTGTTGCAAGTTACTGTATTTCATTACACAATTCTCTTTTATTATTCATTGTTGTACTTGATATACAAAGTTTATCAAATGAAAAAGAGTACTCCTGTTTCATTGTCTTTATTAAGCCTGGGTCCTAAAAGAAAAGTTAAGTGTTACAACAGGTATTTTATCAGTGGATATGTGTTTCATACTATAGGCATATAAGAAAGACATATAACAACGGTGTTTGTGTTAAGGGATCGACTTGTAGTAATTTTGAAGTTGATTATTATGGTAAATTAGAAAAGGTTGTCGAATTGCAATATCATAGCAAGCATAATAGAGTATTTTTATTCAAATATAATTGGTATGACACCACTGACAAAGGAATCAGAGTAGATGCTCACTATGGTCTGGTCAAAATCAACTCAAAAACTAGACTCCGCAATGTAAACAATGTTTTTGTTTTCGCAAAGCAATTCCAACAAGTTTATTACATATACACCCCTTCCTTTAGAGAGGACCTATCAAGAGTTGGTTGGTTATCCATTTTAAAAACAAAACCCAGAGGTCGTGTTGAGGTTGTTTAGGATGAGAAAGAAGACACAAGTGTGCGAGATGATGTCTTTCAAGTTAGTGAGTTAGTTGAACCATATCGAGTTGCTCATTCGATTGACTTAGAAGAAAATTCAAATTTTCATGTTTTCGATGATAATCTTGTTGATGTTAACGCAGGGGAGTTGAATGTTATTCTGAGCTTCAGCGGATAAGCACATGTTGATGAAGATGATAATGATGATATCTATATTGAAGATTGCGATGGAGCTGATGACGATTTAAATGACGAAGAAGAAGAAGAAAATTCTGACTAACTATCAGAACATGAAAGTGTAAAGGAATTTTTATAATGTAATATTATGGATGAAATTTTGTTCCATGAAATATTTATTTTATAATTGTTATGTTCATTGTTGTTGTTTTGCTATATAGGCAGTTTTCAATTTAAGTATTTGCAGGGAGGATAAATAGGCAATACAAACACAATCTGTCATGCACTGTACGCATTACCGATGGATTTATAGATAGACTTACTTCCGTCGGTATTTTACAGAGAGTTGTAAAATATTTACTACATATACCATAATCACTGACGTCTCACAATCACTAATGTCTCTATAGACAGAATGAGTCAGTCGGTATTTTTCAGAGGAAGGGAACTGTTCACCTCGTATGTCGGTGAAGTCCTCTGAATCACCGATAAAATTACTAACGAAATATGAATTCCAAAGCGCGGGTAATTAATGCATTTCTAATCATGCATGCGTACTTATTTTACATTACTAACAACTATGAAAATTCTGGAGGGTTATTTAAAATTTTTAGTGTGAAATTGAAAAATTTAAAGTGAATTCACCAACAGAATCACCGACGGAATAATTAAAAATAATATTATTTAATAGTCCGTTAGAAAAATTGCATTATAACTCCCACCAATAGCCCCTTCAGTTCATCTTTTTCTCTATTTTGTTTCATCTATTTTTTCTCTCTCTTTCATTTCAAAACATCTCTTGTTTTTTTCTTGTAATCTCTATCTATAGTTCTATCTTCATCTTTAACAACTTAAAAGGTACGTATTGTGATTCAATATACTTAATGATTTTCTTTTTTTCATCTTTTCTTTGTTTTATCAACAATAAATTTTTATTTTTATTTTTTTTATTGTACGTAGATAAAGTCTAGAAATAAACACACTATTAAGGTAAGCATTTTTCATTCTTAAAGTCTATAGTTTTTTTTGTGTTGTTTCCTATTTTATTGTTTTTATTGCCATAATAATTGATTACTTTGTTGAATTTTAATTGTTATTGTTGAATTTGCCTTGTAAATGTTAATTGAATATATATGATTAAATTTAATTGTTTTTATCTTAATTTTACTTTATTATTCCATGATAGAGTGTTTGATTGTTTCCATAAATTTTAATTGTTATTGCTAAATTTATATAGATGTTCGTTGAATATATAGAATTAAATTTTTCCATAAAAGTTGCGCGACTTTTGGTATGAAGCGCAAAAAAAAGCCAAAAAAATAAGCTTGAGATAACGGTCTACAAGACTGGAATGATGTGATGGTTTGGAGGGATTTCAGGCCGCCATACATCCTGGAGGATATATGGCTACAATATATCCAGCATGTTACGTCTGAGTGGTTCACATGACGCTGACAGTCCAGTGTTGACAACCGGAACCGACAAATTCATGGTTCGGTGATTACGCACACCGATGGCTCCATTCTGTTTAATGCACATGCGAAGCGGATGATAATATTAATCTTAATGAAAACTATCGTTAATTAATTTGTTATTATTTATAAATATATTTAACTTGCAACCTTTTTTTTTCTTACGGGCTACATCTTTTGGGCGTGAGTCGAGCCTAATGGAGTTGTTTGTGGAGACACACGTGCGGAGTGAAGATCGCCAAAAGAAAGTGCAACAATTCATCGACAACCGCGCTCAACACTTTATGGTATGTTCGTTCAACTATTTTATTTCATAAGTTGTTATTTTCTTGAATTGAATATGATGATTTCTTTTTTAATTTTCAAGAGACATATAATAACCGGTTGAGGGAGAGATACGAGGATGATCCTTCGACCCACCTAAATTTTGATTTGGATTTATGGATAGAGGCAGGATCGTTTGGTGGACCCGATAAAAATCGGGTGTATAGACTCTCCAACACTATGATCGAGAACTTGTAGGCAGCCCGTAGTGTCTCAACCATTGGGAGCTCCTAATCAGTATTGAATAACCAGTCTGAGGAGATCGTGTGGCCTTGAAACAACAATATCAGCAACTCTCGACGGGTATGAACAACTCTGTCAGATCATCATAGACATGAGATCACAGATGGGTGTTATGTATTCTGTTGGTGAGCAACTCTCGACGGATTATGAACAATTTTGTCAAATCATCATAGACATGAGATCACAGATGGATGGTATGTATTCTGTTGGTAAATTAGTCAATAAAATTTTTACCGACAGAATAATAATCTTACACCGTCAGAAAATATCCATCGGTAAAACTATTAAATGCTGTAGTGTGCAGTAGCTTCTGTAAGGCATGTATAGTCCAGTCAACAACATGCATGGTCGATACTCAATGTATAAGCGGATTCAGGTGATTGGAATAGGAGCAAACGAGAGACAGCGGGGTATAAGTATGGCGGATCATAATGAAAGTCCAACGCAACACATATCCATTGATGGAGCTTCGCATTCTTCCTCGTTAGTACTTCATCAACGTCTCTGATTTTATCATTGCTGGATAAGATAACTCAGGTGGTGGAACACAAATTGGACAGATGACTAGACCTGTTAACCATATCAATGGCACTCCTTATCAAACTTTGCTTTGAGTTCTTAGGGACATGAGCACATGCCTGAAGGAGAAAAGTGCACTTTCTGTTCAGCCACCGACCGAGGATGACCTGACCAAAGAACTATTGAGAACTTGCAAATTTCTACTCCACAACTTATCTTGAATAGGCCCATATGTCGCAAAGTATAATTAAAAACCACGAAATTGAAGATTTTCTATGCCCCATATATAAAACATTGCAACTTGATGGTACACAAAAAAAAAAAAAAAACAAAAAAAATTCTCTGCGATATGGCATGGCCCAGGGGTTCCCCATCTTAGTGCTTGTCCAGGCTCGAGAGCAGAGGGCTTCCCATTCTAGCCTAGCATTTTTACCCCGGAGACCATGTACCTGTTTTTCAAAATCTATAAATACCAAGGCAGACAACCTAAACACAAGCCAGACAATTCAAGTAAGGCAAGATATGGAAATTTAAGCCATTCAAACTCATGACTTCACAACAGTTCATTCCATTTCTCTTTCGTGTACAATTATTACCTTAAGCTTGGAAGAGTCTAATGTTTCTGCATGTACTTGTTTTTCAAGAACAACACAGATAAAGATAAAATTCTACATCCAAGCCCATCCCATTCCAGCCTAAAACATTACTGTGGAAATTCCAATTCAATCTAAAGTCTTCATGAATTCATCAACTTAATTAAGAACTTGATACAGATATGCCCTTTTCTTTTATGAAGTCCTACAATATGAATCCAGTGCCCTTTTCTTTTCTAACCCTAGCTGGAGATGATATCAGAACACCAACTTTCTGGGTTTCGTAAAGTAAAATCCAGAATGAATTCCGTACATGGATCAGCCCTAAAAAGTTGCATGTATAAACAATAAATCCCTATTTAATTTTTTTGTGGTTGTTTTCAAAATTATATTGTCTTTTTACCGGTTTGATTTTATTCTATATTCAATATAAATATTCTCAAAATACAAAATATTTTTCTTAATTTGATGTTTTGTGTGCTTGGTGTTCTTTCAACGTAAAAAGCTCATCAATTATAACATTAGCATCAAAAGTTTTAACAATTTCTTTCAAAATTTATGTAAGCAAAGAATTTCTAACAATATATTTGGAACCAAATCAAATGTGAGATTGAATTTAATTAATAAACTATTATAATTTTTATGATTAGAATAAAATATTAAACTACATAATTGAATTCAATTATACTGTTTGGAATATCCGTGGGATTGAATTAAATTAACAATCTTGACTATTGCTTTTAATTTAAAATTACATGGTATACTTGTTAGTTTAATATACCTTGAAGCCAATCGGTTGATTACTCGTAGCATTATGATATTCATGTAACTATATATTTATTATTAATAAAGGCTTAATTTATCTTTAATATTCATATAATATTAGATTAATGAATCTAATATTTGATTTATGAATATAGAGTAAAAATAAAATCCATAAGATAAAAATACTTTGTAAAGAAAATTATAAAGTTGTTATAATTATAAAATTTCTATTGCATTAAAGCATTGTTCCTAAAATGTTCTTGGTTGATGGTCTCTTAAATATTTGATATTTATTAGAGCCGTAAAGACTTATACATATTATGTTCTTTGAAAACATGATTGATATATAAAAATTTTATCGATCCAGATGTTGTAACGATGCATCTTCTAATAAAAAAATTCATGGAGAAATACATGTGCTTATATCCACACAGAGAACCATAAATTCCTCATGATATCATGGTAGAGAGGATGATTAAGTTAAATTCTAGTGCTAGCAATGTGCATGGAATTGTAGATGACAATAGTAATATTTATAGGAATATGATTATGGATGCTATGAGAATGAATTAAGGTCATGTAGGTCAATATCCAATCATAGATGAAGAACCTAATGTAGACATGACCATGTTTTTTTTTTATCTTTTAAAAGATTCCGATGAACCATTATGAGATGATTGCACAAATCACAGTACATTATCGACCATTGCACAGGTGTTCACCATCAAGTTAGATCATGAGTTGAGTGATGACGGTTATGAAAGAATTGTCCAATGGGTGAGAATCATTTTACCTGAAGAGAATAATATGAAAAAAACTTTTATGTTGCTAAGTCTATGATGAAATCCCTTAGTCTAGGATACTAGAAAATTGACATATGTCCAAACTTTTGCATGTTGTACTACCTTGAACATGCGGGGTCGACCGAGTGCATAACATATGAGTATTCTTGTTATAAACCCAAAACTAGTAAGGGAAGGATTCTTATTGCACACAGAAAACTTAGATACTTTCTAATCATACCTAGACTGTAGAGGTTATTCTTGCCACCAAAGACTATTGAGCATATGATATGACATTAATCACATGATGTGATGGATGGAGTGATGATGCACCATTCTAATGGTGAAGTCTGAAAACACTTTAATAATGTGCATCCTCAGTTTTAAGTGAAATCAAGAAACATACATCTTGGGTTGTATACAAACAGATTCAATTTATTCGGTTCATTTGCTGTTTCTTATTCTTGTTGGTCGATGATACTCACAATTTCAAACTTTTCACTAGGGATGTGTATGACGCCAGAGTTCATGTTTTCATCTACGATCATTCTCGGTCCTAATAGTTCGGTTCAGAATATAGATGTTTGTCTTTGACCATTGATTGATGAGTCGAAGTAGTTGTGGTCATCCGAGACTTTAACTTATGATATATCGAGGAAACAAAATTTTCTGATGAAGACAACTTTGATGTGAACTATCAATAATTTTCTTACTTATGGAATAGTTTCTGGTTGGAACACAAATAAAAAACTAGAATGTCCATATTATATGAGAAATAACAAGGACTTCACATTAATAAACGATGGTAAAACATGTTTTTTTTACTACCGCTGACGGTTCTTGCCAACTGATCATAAGTTTAGAAAGAATAAAAAGAACTTCTTTGTTGACAAAGTTGAAAGGGATGTTGCACTACCACTTTTTTCAGTTTAGGAATTGTATGATGTGGTGTCAGAGCACGATAATATTGTGTTTTATTTTCAATATGGTAAGCAAAAGTATTTTGGTTTTGGTTTGACCCACAATTAGGTTAAGCAAAGCATTTTCTAGGAGCATCCTTATTGGAAAACCAATCTCTTTCGTCACAACGTTGATGTTATGAACACGAAAAAAAAAAGTTATTGAAATTTCTTTATCACGGTTATAGACGTGAAGGGGAAGACAAAAGACAACATCAAGGGTAGAATGAATATAGTTTTGTTTTGCCACCGTAAAAATTTGAAGTTGGTTTATATTGGGTCACGGGTTGCAAAATCCAAAGCTAGCTTCATCTTAGATAAGAAAACAAATTACTTGTCTAACAATGACTTAAAAGTCTATATTTTCCTGATGGATATACTTCGAACATATCAAGGTTAACGAATTTGAAGGATTGCAGATTGTATGGATTGAAAAGTTATGACTACCATGTGTTTATGCAAACATTTATTCCATTAGCTTACCGGTATTTATCGCTAAATGAGATATGAGATGCGCTCATAGAGTTTAATAATTTCTTTGGATATATATGCTCCAATAAGTTCCAGACACAACACATGTAGAGGTTTGAAAGGAATATCATCAAGACAATATACAAACATGAGATAATATTCCCTCTATTATTTATTAACTCGATAGAGCATCTACTCATGCATTTACCATTTGAGGCAAAAGTTAGAGGCCTGATCCAATATAGATGGATGTATTCATTTGAGAGGTTAGGATTTACACATTCATCGTAATTAAAATATTTTTTTTTGTTTTTTTGCATAATTCAAAACATTTGATTAATTTTATGCAGGTACTTGTTCAACATTAAGAGAAAAAAACAAGGCGTATATTGAGATTTCGATATGCGAGACCTATATTATTGAAAAGATCTTAACATTTATTTCATACTATTTCGAATCTCAATTAAGAACAAAAATCAATCTCGTTTCAAGGTATGACGATGTTGGAACTTGGCAATATTCTCCCATCCTAGATGATTCATACCGAAAAAATAGTGTGGGGAAGATATATGTCTGAAATAGAATTTAGACAAGCATATAATTATGTATTATTCAACTACAATGAACTAAGACCTTTTATTCAGTAAGTATACTACTTGACATGTCATTATTTTTGAATAAATTGTTGAATTTCTCGAAGATAACATCGCCAATATTTACTGTCCCAATACTCACAGCTGACTGAATTCCAAATCTTTCGATTATAAGATGAACAATTTTTCACTTGGTTCAGTACACATGTAATTACTGTTTAATTATTCTTATCTCTCATTATACTTTATTTCATCGCACATTTCTCGTTAATTGTTCATAGTTATACTTCATGTATCAGATTTATCAAGTGAGATAGAATGCTAGCGTTATTTTGTCTTTACTAAGTTTGAGTTTTGAAAGAAAGGTGAAGTGCTACAACAAATATTTCATCAATGAACATGTGTTTCATACTGAAGAATATAGACATGGTAGAAAGACATATAACAATGAGGTTTGTGTTAAGGGATTGACTTCTAATGAGTTTGAAGTTAATAGTTATGAGAAGTTAGAAGAGGTAATTAAATTCCAATATCATAGCGAATAAAATATAATAGTTTTATTTAAATGTTATTGGTATGACACCATTGACAGAGATATCAGAGTACAATATTTCCATCATAATTTGGTCGAAATTAATTCAAATGCTAGACTCTGCAATATCAATGATATTTTTGTTATAACAACAAGTTTTTTACATATAATTCCCTTTCTTTAAAAATGATCATTCAAGAGTTGATTAATTATCTATATTAAAAATCAAACTCGTCAATGTTATTCATGATAAAAACAATGAATTAACCGTGAGAGATGATGCATGTAAGCTAAAAAGATAAATTATATTAAAGATAAAAAATAATAGTCTATTGATAAAATATTTATAACAATCTCTAGCAATTCCTTCGTAATGTAGGTTCTT
>Ga0325404_1007975_pt1 | contig 10977 bp, 11 predicted proteins | sample PopdelMetagenome_18_FD_205664 | JGI IMG/M metagenome (GOLD analysis project Ga0325404, IMG submission 205664) | Populus deltoides microbial communities from Bellville, Georgia, United States - Xylem-Control-R1 | ecosystem: Host-associated > Plants > Phyllosphere > Stem > Wood/Secondary xylem...
CTAAGTGTCTGTAATGGTACTTTTTACAGTTATAATTTTAAAAAATAAAATTTTAAAAAATTATAAATTATAATTGTTTTTGTATTCAAGATTTCAAGAATTTTTTTAATGAAATATATGCAGAAATATGATGTGTATTAATTAATCAAACACACATATATAATGATGATTATGTGTATGTTTAAAATTGTGATAAAAAGTTAATTTTTAAAATGTTTTTACTTCAAAAAATATCAAAATAATTTTATTTTTATTTTTTTCAATTATTTTGAAATATTAATATTAAAAAATAATCCAAATTACATATATACAGCTACGTTTTCTTACATATTTTTCCGGCCTGATCATTTCAAAAAAGAATTTCTCATAGTAAAAAGAAAAATAAAAAACGAATCATCAAAAACAACATTTCTCCTCTCACTCATGATAAGGGCAATTTAGTCTAAACAATGTTGACTTGTTGTTTCCTAGTTTATTGTACTTACCGATCAAGGTTACAATGGTCTTTCCACGCATCCATAAAATTCCAGGCACATCAATACACCATCAAAACGAAACCTGACCATCGGCTGATGAAAAAGGAAAAAGGCAACCTCGTTTTATTATTATTAACTCCACACATTTTCTCAATTTCCTAACAAACACCAAAAATGAAGCAGAAAGGGAAAAACTTTATCTAGCCAAACACGACGCCGTCTGGAGCATTCATCGAATTTCCTTTACCTCCTCTCCTCGCCCCGTGTATTCCTTGAAATTATCAACAAATTCGTATCACCGACTCCTTTGGCCAAGGATGCCGTCTATGTGCCATACGCCATCGTTTCACCCCGTAACAACTAACAATGAAAACACAGTCGTATAATTCTACGTGTCACCCTTGGCAGCATCATAATTTCACCCACAAAAAAAGGGGGCAAAATCGAATATTCCCATATAAGGATTGAGTCAGGGTAAGGAAGTAGCAGTAAAGCAGTGAATCACGTCTACTATTATCTGGGACTTAAAGAGTTTATGAGCTCACACTCTCACATACCCTAACATTTCATCTGTCTTTCTCTGAAGCCCTAACCAAATGGCTTCACGCAGACTTTTATCATCTCTTCTCCGATCGTCTTCTCGCCGATCCATATCCAAATCTACTTTATCAAGTGCCAATCCTAAGGTCTCTGCATCTTCCACGCGCCGCGCGTCTCCTTACGGTTACCTCCTAAACCGCGCGGCTGAGTACGCGACCTCTGCAGCCGCCGCATCGCCTCCATCACAACCGCCTCCTGCCCAATCGGAGGGTAAGAAGGGGAAGGTCATCGACGAGTTTACCGGGAAGGGTTCGATCGGGCATGTGTGTCAGGTTATTGGAGCCGTCGTGGATGTGAAATTTGATGAGGGTTTGCCCCCGATTTTGACCGCTTTGGAGGTTCAGGGTCACTCAATCCGGTTGGTTCTTGAAGTGGCCCAGCATTTGGGAGAGAGTGTTGTTAGGACTATTGCTATGGATGGTACTGAAGGTTTGGTCAGAGGCCAGCCTGTTCTCAACACTGGATCTCCAATTACTGTAAGCAAATTTCTTAAATTTGTTTGTTTATATTATGTTCGATTTTAAATTTGATGGTATCTGATGAGAAATTTTGGGACTTTTTTGTGATTGTTCTGATTTTCTTTTTGGAGTATGTGATGATTTGTTTGATGATATGTATTTGTTTTGATAGTATATCTTAGTGTCTGGTTGCTAGAATTTCGGAAGCAAATCAATTGAAAGTTCGGGGTCTGGGGAAGAAGAAAACTCTGGCAATTGAGATCCGTGATATTTTTTTTGTTTAATGTGGTTCAATTTTTAGCTCAGGAATATGTGAAAAGCTGTAAGGATTTTTTTACTGGAAACCAAAAAAAAAAAAACAGAGAGATTTACTTTAGTAGAATCAACTGTGGATTTGCATGTTTCTGGATTTTATGTAACTGTTTAATTGTTTTTGGGTTGTGTGGATCAGGGTTTTATTTGAGATGTGATTGCTGACACTGGAAGGATTGCATCTTATGTATCTATCCTTATGCATTCTTGTGTCCTTGATAATTTTTTTCTGTCGTTGACTGCTCTGGTTTTGTTGGTACTATACCTTTTGGTTTTGATATGACTTTTTCTGATTTTCATCCTCTTCCTTGTGCTTTGTCTCTGTCAAAAGTTGGGTATCTTTGAAGCTGATTTCTTCATTTGGTATATCCTCAATAGGTGCCTGTGGGCAGGGCCACTCTTGGTCGCATCATCAATGTCATTGGAGAAGCCATTGATGAGAAGGGAGACCTCAGTAAGAGATAAACAAACCCTAATCATTTGATCAGTATAGAATACTATTATGATGTTAGATTTTTTAACAACTATGTTTTAATCCCTGTCAGAGACGGAGCACTACTTGCCTATTCATAGGGAGGCTCCATCTTTTGTTGAGCAAGCAACTGAGCAACAGGTCCTTGTAACTGGTATCAAGGTATCTGACACATATATAGTCTTCTATAGAATTGTAGTTGATGCCAAGGCTGTAATTTTTTTGTCCATGTTAAAAACAGGATGGATTTTGTCACCATGCTTCTGTTAAAACTTGATCCGAGCATTTGGAATTTATGTTCTCTAATTCCTCATTATAGGTTGTTGATCTCCTTGCACCATACCAAAGAGGAGGGAAGATTGGACTGTTTGGTGGTGCTGGCGTGGGAAAAACTGTGCTTATTATGGAACTTATCAACAATGTTGCAAAAGCTCATGGTTTGTTTAGTTCCTACAGTATACAAATTTTTGTGTTTACATTTGTTCTTTTCACATTTTGCTGAATATTTCTTGTTTTCTGGGATCAGGTGGTTTCTCTGTCTTTGCTGGTGTGGGTGAACGTACCCGTGAGGGAAATGACTTGTACAGAGAAATGATTGAAAGTGGTGTCATTAAGCTAGGAGATCAGCAGGTTAGTGCTATTGAACATTCATGTGCTTTGATATTTTATTTTTTAAGTTAATATTTACTGAAACTGTTTTACTTTGTCTTCTGTTATACCAGGCTGAGAGCAAATGTGCTCTTGTGTATGGTCAAATGAATGAGCCTCCTGGTGCTCGTGCTCGTGTTGGTCTCACTGGACTTACTGTGGCTGAGCACTTCCGTGATGCTGAAGGGCAAGATGTGCTTCTATTCATTGACAACATTTTCCGCTTTACCCAGGTAAAATTGGATGCCAATGGATTTCTGGATAAAACACCTTAACTTGTCACTCCCTGTTACCGAGTTACGAACTCTTTTATTTTGCTCTTCTTTGTTCTGCAGGCTAACTCAGAGGTGTCTGCCTTGCTTGGACGTATCCCATCTGCTGTTGGTTATCAGCCAACCTTGGCTACAGATCTTGGAGGTCTTCAAGAACGAATTACAACAACCAAGAAAGGTTCCATTACTTCTGTTCAAGCTATTTATGTGCCTGCTGATGATTTGACGGATCCTGCTCCCGCCACAACTTTTGCTCACTTGGATGCCACAACTGTGCTGTCAAGACAGGTGTGATTATAATTATTTGAAGTGGGCTCGTAATCACAGCAATTGTGTTACTGATATGATATGATAATTGTTATATTGTCACTCTTACTGGACAGATTTCTGAGCTTGGTATCTATCCTGCTGTGGATCCCCTTGATTCTACATCTCGTATGCTTTCACCTCATATTTTGGGTGAGGAACACTACAACACTGCTCGTGGTGTGCAGAAGGTTCTTCAAAACTATAAGAATTTGCAAGATATCATTGCCATTTTGGGAATGGATGAGCTCAGTGAAGATGACAAGCTGACAGTTGCCCGTGCTCGTAAAATTCAGAGGTTCTTGAGCCAGCCCTTCCATGTTGCAGAAGTTTTCACCGGTGCTCCTGGAAAGTATGTCGAGTTGAAGGAGGGTGTACAAAGCTTCCAGGTGCTTTTCCTTCTCGTTGTTCCTTTCTCCCTCACTATATCCTTTGACATGTGGATACATGAACTCACAACTTGGCTCTGCCTGCTAGATATTTATATTGCATTTGCTATCTAGTTTGACAATCGCTGTCTGGATGGATGATGCAACTTTAATAATCATCAATTTAATTTGGTGGCAATTCTGTTTTTTTTGTTTTGTCAGGGAGTGTTGGATGGGAAATACGATGACCTTCCAGAGCAGTCATTTTACATGGTTGGTGGTATTGAGGAGGTTATTGCCAAGGCTGAGAAGATTTCCAAGGAATCTGCTGCTTAAACGGGCCATCTTTTTTCTCCTTTTATTCTCATAAACTGATTTTTGCGAAAATCAATAATTAAGGTGGTGCTGGTGATGCCAGCAGCAGGGTGTTCATTTTTTGAGATCAAATGTGTTAGGATTTGCAATTTCTGTTTTAATTCTATTGTAGAGTGTGGAAGAGGAATAGAACTGTGACCTGTCCAGCCAAACCCCCTTTTTTCATGTTTGCTTAAATAAGGGGTTAACAGAGGGGGGTGAACCTGTATATTTTTCGCTTTTATCATCAGGACATCAAATATCAGTTATCCCTTGAAAAGCATATTTCTGACTGAGTTTTGTTTTAGGTATTACGGTGGTGGTGGTCGTTTTGTTTTTTGAAATGTTTTTTATCGGTAAATATATTAAAATAATATATATTTATTTCAATAAAAAAACTATATGTAAAAAAATAATTTAAAGTAAAATAAATTTAAAAGCGTTTTTTAACATAAAAATAAATTTGGTTGTACGGTACAGTTTTTGGTCTTGAATCAGAATTTTAATTTGCCTTGTTTATTGGGAAAGACTATGCGAGTATAGGCTCCTGCGATGGTGTGCCACGTGATGTTCATAACGTGGTTCGGGGACTGGAGCCGCGAATTGTCTGCAAAAGATTTGCCCATATTGACCGCAGGCAAAAGTTGGGTCGCGGCTGGTCTGATGTGACCATCATACTATTTGTTAAATTGTATTTTTCACCTGATTTTCCCTGCTAAAAAACGTTTTGAGTTTCAGAGTAAAACTAACAAAACTTCCTGGTAGCTTGGAGCAAACGTCGTCTTAGAAAGTACAAGTTTTTGTTCCGTTCATAAGTGGGAAAGTCTTTGTTTAAGAATTTGCAACACGTGAAGAATGGAAGGAGAGTTATTTATTGTGTCAGATAAATCCAAGCGGAAATTAAATGAATTGGAGCAAACCTGATCTGAGACCTGCTACTCCTATTAACTCTTCTTTCCTTCCTTTCCTAGAACGCGAAGGGAATTTTGATCGTGTGGCTTTGTAAGCTTGGTAAGATGAGAACAAAGATGGGAGTCATGGGACAGTAAAAGACCTTGGAGCTTTTGACACGTGACTCCATGAAGTTCGAGCTGTAAGCTACGTGTATATACTAGGCTCGATGTTTGTGCTTCGCTGCATGTAAAGTCATAAGCCAAAAAACAATTGTGAGTGTCGTTATTTTTTCCTCATATGATAAAATAATTAAAATAAAAATAAAAAACTTGATGAATATCTTCGATCAAATTAATTCAATATCATGTATGTTAATTTTTAAAAAAATTTGATATGACTTGTTCGACCTCACAAGTTAAAAACAAACTAGTTATCTCGTTCATATAATAATCAGGTTAAATTTTAAATTTTAAAAAAAATTAAAAAATAATTTAAGAAATAAATAAATGCTAAAGAATGAAACTTAAAAAAAAAACATCAGTTTTAAGAAGAAAAAAACCAAACCTAGATAGATCTCTTAGACCTGAGTTAACTTTCTATACTCAACCCATTAATTCCTATACTTGAGTTCAACCAGGGGACTCAAATCTCAATTAACCCTTTAATTCCTATACTTGAGTTCAACCTGGAACTCAAATCTCAATTAATTTAATTTTAAATGATGAAATTAAAAAAATCAATTTAAAAAAAATTTAAAAATAAAAAAAATAAAAACTAGAAGAATGAGGATTAAATTTCATAGGAACAAAAGTTGAAGAATGATGAAATCATTAAAAAAAAATTCAATTCTAAAAACTATCTCAAATAAAACAAATAGCAATAAAAAAAATAAAAACCAAATTTAACAAATGAAAAAACTAAAGGATGATGAAATTAAAAAAAAAATCAAATTTATAAATTATTTCAAATAGAACAAATAGTAATCCAAAGAGCAGGGATCAAATCTGAAAGAAAAATAATTTGAAGGGCTGCTTTGAAAATTTAAAATGTCATGTATGAAAATTGATGAGGAAAGAAAAACTAAAGGAAAAAAAGGTCATCGATACCAAATCAGGATCAATAAGCCACACACGACGCCCCAAAATAAAAAGCGCGATCTAGACGATTTAAACGCTGCCCTGAAAACCACTGTTTAGCTAAGAAACACCTCCTCATGCGCCACTTGAATAGTGCAGAAACATTCAACACACGTCGTCCAGCTTTTTTTTTAATATTTATATTTATTAAAAGGCTAAATTGCTCGCAATAACTTGATGATAATAAAAAAAGAACAACTATAATGAAAATAAAAAAAATCCAGTTTTAAATCTTTTGATTTATCAATTTTGTTTAACTATAGTCGATGTGTTAGAAAATGTAACTTCTCCATCTATCAATTACTAGAGATAGTTGAAATATTAGATCCAATATCCAAGTGTTCATTAAGTGCTTCCCTACCAGGTGTTAAAATTCATAATCTAGTATAAATGATAATCTTAGGGTAAAATCATAAATAATTTTCCCTCCACTTTACTTTCATCTGTCAACTTTTATATAAATTAATGAAACGAATGGAGATGTACTGTGAGTTGCCACTACTATTGTATTTAAAGTACACTGGAGCTTATCTTGATGTTTTAAATAAAAACAGTTAACAAGCAATTGCAAATTCGACAAAATCTTTAGAGTGTGTTTGTTTTTCATGTCTTTTGTAGTTGTGAGTTAAAAAAAAAAGTTTTAAGAAATTCTGGTTTAGTATTGTTAGTTGGATTTAAATACGTATTTGGTAAAAATTATAATTAAAGTTTATATGTAGTAAAAAACATATATAAAATGTTTGGTCAATTATGTTTGGAGTTGTGGTTGTTTTTTAAAGTATTTTTACTTGAAAATGCATCAAAATATATTTTTTAATTTTTTTAAAATTATTTTTGATATCAGCGTATTAAAATGACATGAAAACATATAAAAAAATTAATTTGAAGTAAAGAAAAAAATAAAAAATTTTCAAATCTTTTCAAAAACGTTTTTAAAACATAAAAATAAATAGGTAACAATTAAAAAAAATATAAAAATTATTTTTTAAAAACTATATTTTAAACATAATTTTTTAATATTTCCGTAATAAAAAAACACAATCTAATTTATTATCAAATATATTATTACGATTGTTGTACCGCAATCATAAAAATATAGTTGCAAAAGAAACGCAGCCTAATCTACACTATCAGTACTGACTTTGGATGGATGGAGGGATGGGATTGCCTATTATTGATTCTATTTAAGCAATATTGATAAAGTTAATAGGCTTTGGACTCAATTGATAATAGGGTACTCCTGCAGGGACTAAATTGATACTTCCTCTTTCAGAAACAATACTGCAGTAAAAATAGATAACAAGTTCATGGGCCCGCTACTTATCCTACCTATTTACAGGATCACTCGAGGACATGCCACGTGGCATATTACTCAAAACAATTCATCCACTGCGCATTTTATCAAACGCCACCTCTGCCCACCTTTAGAGCCGCCAACCTCTAGAGATTCATCATACCGCTTCTCTCATATACCTCCGTCAACTAAAAAATCAAACCATGTCAGTTAAACTCTCTCCCTCTACTCTTCTCTCTTTATCACCGCCTCTCCTCCATGCGCACCATAGTCCTCCCCTCATTTCCATGTCTATCCTACGCCGCCTAGCTCCAAACCACCTAGCCACACACCTCAGGCACCACCACAGGCGGCGTCTAGCCACAGTTGCCGCTGCAGTACGGCAAGACACAACGATCTGGACACAAGCGCCTCTGTCCGAGATCGAACCAGCAGCCGAGTCACTCTTCCACGTGAGCATCGACGTCTCTGACTATCCGGACCTCGCAGCTTCTCACACACGTGCTGGGCAATACTTACAGCTGCGCGTCCCCGACGTGGAGAAACCTTCGTTCCTGGCCATCGCCTCGCCGCCGTCTTACGCAGCGGAAAAAGGTGCGTTTGAATTTCTGGTGAAGAGCGTAGCGGGATCGACGGCAGAGCTGTTGTGCGGACTTAAAAAAGGGGACGTGGTGGAATTGAGCCAAGCTACGGGGAGAGGTTTCGAGATTGATCAAATTGAGCCTGCAGAGAAGTATCCTACGGTTCTGATTTTCGCCACTGGATCTGGCATCAGGTGCGATTTAATGGTCACTTGATAAGAAATGAACCTCTGAATCTTGCTAGTTTGGTATGCTATTCACTCATTTCTGCTAGAATTTATCAGAAACTCTTATGTTTAATAACAATCCGTTGAGAAAATGCAGCATGGGCACTAGTCTTATTCAGCTTCTTGAACATTTTTGCGTTCCCTTCGATGATTTCTAAGACCAGATGATGCAATTAGAACCTACCACTTGCACGCTAATGAATATAACATATTGCATGTTGATATGATTTACCATAAAAAAAAAAGAGCTACCGGAACCTTGCTTATAGTAAACCTGAACTAGAGAGCATGCCATTTAGCCACCATTAGTTGTTTCTTGTTTGGTATTTAGCAACCTCGCTTTAGAAAATGATCCTGGTTATTGCCATTGATTTCTGTGTACTTTATATATGCATTTAAATTGTGCACTTGTTTCCTGATTCGTACTATTTTCTATCCGTTTTCTCCTTCAGTCCAATTCGATCTCTTATAGAGTCTGGGTTTAGTGCCGATAAAAGATCTGATGTGAGGCTGTATTATGGGGCTAGAAACGTCAAGAGAATGGCTTACCAGGTTTGCTTGCATCTTATTACTTTTTATGGTATATACTACCATGGAATTACCATTTCTTGTCTGGTTGGTTTTGAACCTGGTGCTTCTTCCTCTTATAGGATAGGTTTAAAGATTGGGAATCTTCTGGTGTTAAAATTGTGCCAGTGCTATCACAACCAGGTGGCAGGTGGACTGGTGAAACTGGCTATGTACAGGTGGAGCGTACATACATGCTATCTAAGGTTTTTGATGTGTGAAAACCCTTAAATTAACATCTCTTCATGTCATTGTTTTTTTCAGGCTGCTTTTGCCAAGGCCAAGCAAATTTATAGCCCTACAGGCACTGGTGCTGTTCTCTGTGGGCAGAAACAGATGACTGAGGTTTGTTACTTCATTTATTTGTCAACGGTCATGTTTTCACATAATCTTTCTGAGCATATATTCTTCCTGCAGTTGTAATTCCTAAAAACAAGTTGCTCATTCATTGCCATTTTACTCGCGATCTGACATTTGGCATAATTTACAAATAATAAATTAAGAAAGTTGTCTAGATTATTAAGTGCATCCTTTACAATTGCACTGGCATGGATTTTTTCTCAGTTGCTCAAATCTTGAAAAATTAATGCAGATGATATGAATTTATGGAAAAAATCTTCAATATATGCCAGAACATACTGAAACTTCTTTTGCATTTATTTCTTGATAGGATATCTCATACTATTAACCATGTAATCCTGCATCTCACCCTCTTTCTCCTACCCCTTATTCTTTCTTCTGAAGCGTTCACACTTGACACTTGAAACAATTGATGCCCCTAGCTAACCAATTACATGCATAATAAATTGTTGAGACTATGAGGAAAAGAAAACTAAAGTGTAGATCTTAATAAGCAAATATTATGGTTGTTATTTTTAGGAGCTTGATTTCTTATTGGGGAGACTCTCTCTCCAAACTGAGAACCACCTTGCAAGAAACACTTTCAAGTTTGTTAAGGAGTAGTTCTCCATTCCTCATACAAAGGCTTTGGGGTCTTCCCCTTAACAAGTTGACATTTACTTAGAGCAGTGTGTCCCTTCTGCTAGAGAGCAGTTGCATAAAACAGCAATCATTTGGACAACATTTTGCAACGTTTTAGCTACTGGCTTGGCTGTGTCGTAGAGTAAAACAGTTGTTCATGGTGAGGATATTGATTGAGTGGAATGGCCAGAAAGCGTCTGTAGTTATGAACTGAAAGAGCAAGGTTACTAATATAACACACGTTTTTGAAGGCAGCAAAAACATTGTTGATAAATGTTGTAATAGCTGTTGAAGAATGAGTGATAATTTGCAGGCCCAACTTGGCCTAGTAGGATAGCAGGTACATCAGGGAGCTGCGTAATTTACTTTTTGAAAGTTACTCTGTTACAATATTAAGATATGGGGCATATCAATTTGCACAAATTACTATTGGTTGGTGATGCCTTGGATAATTGCCACTGGAATACTACTCTTGCAATACTTGTAATTGTTGGGGGTGAACAGGAAGATTTTACTACTATTATTCCAAGCAAACTGTTCTGTTGCGGACATGTCCATGCCACAGTGATTCGAATGACATAGATAATGCTGTTGATCTGCATGATTTGATGTTATCTAGTGGTCTGTTAATCTGGTGAATGAATAGTAATCCCACTCTTACTGTCATTGTTGTCAACATTTATACGAGTAACATTAATGTTGATTGCACTTTGCAGGAAATAACGTCAATTCTTGTGTCAGATGGAGTCTCGAGTGAGAAAATACTGAAGAACTTCTGAGAATTAGAAACGAGGTTTATCCTGTTGTATTGTTTGTGGAGCAACAGTTAGTTGATAGTGATTCTTTTTTCCCGCTGCTGAAGATGAAATGTGCCGCTCAGCAAATAAAACCAATTTTTGGATATTTGGGGATCTTCATTGTATGTTGAAATTGACAGATCAGAACTGCAAGCAGATAAGTTATAGGATCCATAACTCAGTTTAAACCCTTAATTTATCACAGAATTCCGTGTGATCTAAGAGGAGGACATG
>Ga0325404_1007978_pt1 | contig 10971 bp, 4 predicted proteins | sample PopdelMetagenome_18_FD_205664 | JGI IMG/M metagenome (GOLD analysis project Ga0325404, IMG submission 205664) | Populus deltoides microbial communities from Bellville, Georgia, United States - Xylem-Control-R1 | ecosystem: Host-associated > Plants > Phyllosphere > Stem > Wood/Secondary xylem...
TCTCTCTCTCTCCTCCCCCCAAAACAAGCTCTCTTGATTGTTAATATTTTAAGTTTAGTTTTTATTTTTTTAATTTTTAATTTATATTTTTGATGCTTTTATAAAAGTGTTATTTGTTTTTAATTTTATTCTTCAATCATAATTTATCAAATATTAGATTTTCCAATTCCATCCTTATTCTTTGGAATTTTTTTTCTCGGTTTTTTTGTAAAAGTTTCATTGGTTTTTAATTTTAATTTTTAATTCAAATTGATGATATTATAGTTTTTAATTCGGTCCTTATCATTTTAATTTTTAATTTTTTCTTAGTTATTTTGTAAGAGTTATTATACTTTTCAATTTCACTTTTTAATCAAACCATTGTTTTTGTTTTTTATGTCAATTTTAATTATTATTCTTTTGATTTTTTTTCTTTTTACTAAATTTATTTTTAATTTTAATTTTCCCCTTCAATCAAATATAAAATTTATTTTTAAATTTTAATCATCATTTTTTTAATCCTTTAGTATAATAAAAATTCTAATAATTCGAGTTTTAGATTTGAAAAGTTAATATATATTTTTTAAAAAAAGCCTATTTTTTTTATCGAGTTATTCTACTCTCATGATTTGAGTTATATGTTTGACGAGATATTTCAAATTGACTTGGTCCTGATTAACATAATTATAAATTTTTTATGTTAACATAGGTTAACCAATATTAATATTTTTTTTACTCCATTTTAACACTTTGAATATTGTTTTTTTAAATAATCTAATTCTACAGTGAAACAAGACTAGTCTTAATCTAAAATACTTGATACTTATTCAAGGAATATTATTCAACAAATATTTTTGAGACATAATAATATTCCTTTCAAACACATCCCACCCATTACCCAACTAACATATCAAAGTTTAGATATAATTAAATATATAGAAGGTACCCATGTTTATCTCTCGTGTATGTCACTGAAGCTATTTAATTTTTCATTAAATTTTTATTTTTATTTACTTTAAATTAATTTTTTTAATGGTTTTAAATTATTTTAATATGCTGATATAAAAAATAAATGTTAAAAATAAAAAATATTATTTTAATATATTTACAAATAAAAAAATACTTTAAAAAATAATTTTTATCACGTTTTCATGATTTAGACATCGTGGTTAACATTATTGTCTTGTGAAGTTTACAAGTGATTGACCAATTAAACTATTTACATGAGTTTAGATGCTTTTAATTGGTAAAATTTCAATAAATTGAATATTTTTATCATCATCTCATTATAATAAAGTGAGAAATGAAACTATATCTTCTGTTTAAGTCAATTACAACACCATGTAACCGTATAACATGAGGCACTTCAAAGCGGGACGCATTTGGAAGCTATATTTGAGGTCAATATGACAACGGTCTAGTTAGAATGAGATGCAAGCATCTAATATTTATTTATAGCTCCAAGAAGAATTTGATCCATTATAAAAATAACAGTCAAATAATATAAGCTAGTTGATAATATGAATCATATGTTATAGGTATAAAATCCAATCCCGGGATCAATTAAAGACAAGATCTGAACCACAAATCAGAAGAATTAACTCAAGTTGACTTCTAAATTTATTTTAATAAAGAATAAAAACAATATTATTTTGAGTAACAGATTGAAAGTCGGATCCCGGATTAAGCCGAGTTTATCTTTCAACATAAAAACAAATTTTCAAATCTTTATATTACTTGAAAAAATGATGTCAATATCAAGTCTCAAGTCAACCAAACAAACTAATCTAGATTTTTTTAACGAGGATGTATATGATGTACAAGTCAAATGACTTAGGAGTGATCAAAATCAAATATTAAATTAAGAAACTAAAAGATAAATACAAATCATGATATCCAATATCATGTAGCCGGGAGCTATTTTTATTTTTTTATTACATTTATGTCAATGATTCTTTTATAAAAAAATTAATAATTTAAATTTTATAAAAAGTAATTTGTTGGTATAATTTATTTTTCTCAACACAAAATTATACTTTTTTTTATAACAATTACTTAATTTAATAGAAACCAAGGTGATTAGAATTAATATCCAATAAACGAATAAAACCGAAAAACAATAAAAAAAAAGGAAACTTAATGCTATCATCTTTTTTTTATGATTTATTTATCAAAATATTTATTTATTAAAGCAAAAAATTAATAGAATCATTAAAATAATTTTTTTTTTAAAAATAATTGTTTCATTACTATTCCGTATGAATATATTAAAAAAATATAAAAATAATATACTAAAACTTTTTTTATTTAATTATATAATAATTTTTAAAAAAATGTGTAAAAATCTAAAAAAAAAATTCATAAAAAACCAAAGAAATCACAAAGGATTGCACAAAAAAACTCAACAATCTTTTTAAAATACTATAATATATTATTTTTATTATGTTTTTAATTTACTTATTTTAATTGAAAAAAAATAACATAAAAGACCATAGGCTTAAATGACCCAACACATCTAACTCATTTTTTTAAATGGCCATGCACGTGACCTGTAAGACTATATCAATGTACCTAGCCTTTTTTTTAAGGTAAAAAAAGCGAATGAGCGATATGTTACCCATTTATTTTTTGGTTTTTTTACTGTATATTGTATACCTATTTTTTAAAAAAATAAAATAAAAACAAAAAATATTGTCTAAATTGCCTTGAAAGGTGGTTTAAAATTAACCTAGGATTTTTTGAATGTTAAAATTTATTTTTTAACTTATTTTCACATTAAAAAAACCTAATAAGCATCATTATAATCTCAATAAATCAATATCTCAACTCAAAACACTATTAAAATTGTTTAAAAACATAAAATCAAACTAAAAAAAAATCATCTCTCAACCCCAACCTCCCTTTTCAAGCAAGATAATGGGACCAAAAACACCTCCAAGAAATTTTTCTTATCTAATAGAAGACACCGAGATCTAGTTTTTTTTGTTGTCGGAATGTAATCAACCGAGTATTCTCTCTCTTTTTCATCATTTTATGACGAGTTTTCCTTACCTTTCTTAAACTCAGGAATTGAAAAATAAACTTGTAGACTACAATGAAAATTCCAAAAACAAAAAGGATTGAAATGGATGAAGAAGGAATTTTATATTTTGGTAATCACTCTTTTAATTTTGTCTTTCTTTCACAATTTCAAACCATCTCATGAGCTTATACTAAAAAGGGATTCGGTAAAAAAAAAGACTAAAACTGAAGACAAAAAAGAGTTACGGTAACCACCAAACTTAGTTCTTTTAGTATATTTAGTAAAAGTAATGTACATATGATACTTAAGGAGACATCCTTACAAAGCCCATAATTTGTCACACTAATCATATTAACCCTTTCAAACAAAAACCATAATTTGTATAAATAACTCTGATAGGTATTTCAGAACCTCCTCCTAATTCAAGGATCTAAACAGCTAGACGTCCTTCCTGCTCAACACAGCTGAATTCAAAGTTTATGACTCCGATGATGACTCTAATTTCAATAATTTCACACCCATCCTAACCGGTAAGCTAGGATTAACAAACATATATTCAGGACCAGCTCATTGACACGCAGTTTTACACAAAGCTTCAAAGGATCCTATAAATATCCAAAGGATGAGGTTAAGACCGTGAATGTGCAAGGAAGAGAGGATGGATCTTAACTCACATGAAACTCCCCACTTGCTTGTGCCTCCTTAACTCTCTTCTCATACTCATCTTCCCCGTTATGGATTTTTTCTTCATGAGCCTCTGCATCATCTTCCTTCATGTCACCATCTTCTTCTCCTTCCCAGCCAAAGCCTCCAATAGATCTGGATACTGGTGGGGGAATTTTTGCCTCTTCCACGATCTTCATGATTTCTTCAACACTTTGAAGAGAGAAGGTGGGATTTTCTCTCCTGTAGTACATGGCCTGGGCTGCTTCTGTCAGTTCCCTTGGCAAGTTCTTCAAGAACCACGGATGGCTCTTAATTTCTTTAATGGTGATCCTCTGTAAGAACACGCATGGTTTAGAAACGTAGATGCTCAGTTACGGCAGTCATTACAAAGAAAGTGATAAAAACAGAACATGAAATGATAACGATGGGTGATCAAAGGCTGTGAGATACTATGTTGCATTTGCACATCCTGAAGGAAACCATCACTGATGTAGACATCACTTAAGACAGATGTTGAGAAACAAGAACACACATGATCTACGGACTATAAATAAACCATAAAAGCATTATTTTTACAATTTTCTGCATCCCCGATAGAAAGAGAGCTGAGGCCTCAAGAATGGTTTTAAATTAACTCTATCAATAAACAAATTCAATCATTGTTTTCTAAGGATTTTCTACACCCTTAGCTTTCAATAGGGGGGAACAATTTTTTCTCATAGTGCTTAATGGACATCCACAAGCTTGCACAGACAAGAACTCAGGGGTTCAATGGACCCTGAATCATTCATGAACAAGCTTATTTTCTCTCTTCACAAAATGATGCATACTCAATATCCTTTTATCATATCAACCGAACAATCATTCATTCCTTTTCCTTGATTATTTACTTATTTTGGGGTCCATTAGTTTCTCTCATTCTGAGTGTGTGTGGAATACAATTTCAAGTTTCTTGAGACAGCACATAGTGACTTTACAACTATTGAACAGGTACCAGCATAAAAACAAACTATGACCCGAAACAATTCTATACATGTGCTATGAGGGTTCTTGATATGTTCAAAAGAACATGTATCCAAATTCCCTAGTAAAACAATTGGCATGTATTAAATTTATTCATAAGATCCAATAATAAAAGTTGCACTCCAAATTACTAGCTGAAGTTTGGACTGATAAATCTAATAGCATGCAATTACCCATGGCACGCTATATGACAAAAGGAAAAATAAAAGCATCAACAAGCACTGAAAGAAGAACCCCTAGTTCAGTCTTCCTGGTCTCCGATACAAAATTCTAACAAAAAAGAAAAGCAGAAAAGCCAAAATTGACAAATTTAAAACTACTACAGGGGTGATGAGAAGAAATAGCATCAATAACAACAATTATGAAGCAGAATTAGATGGTAAGTGGACATGTTATAGAGGGTGAAACAAGATTAAAAGTACCACATCTAAACAGCAATGAATGCAACAAAAAGTAGGCTTATATCAAAATACTCTATCAGAACAGCAATACATGAAAAGGAAATCCAAAGAAATACTAATTTCCCAATATAATACTCATGATGTGTAAGTCAATGAAAGGACATCTACCAACGCATAGCAGTGCAATGTTTCCTTCGTAATATAAGTTGATTGTTGTTCTTAGACAAGGTTTGTTCATGCATACCCGGGACGGATTTGCAACAAATATGTGAGAGAGGAGATGTCTGCAATCTTGAGATATGTGGACATAGTCAGGGATCTTGTATTGAACTGCCATTATCCTCTGCAGATAAACAATAAAAAATTCATGGACAGTGAAAAATAAAGGATAATTTGAATAGAAGAGAGATGCAAAGGAATATAATACATTGATTGTTTTCCTGAAATTCTTTGGGTCCTCATGATCTTCGAACGGATATGCTCCCACCAGCATAACATACAGAGTCACCCCACAAGACCAGACATCCGCCAACTGGACAAGCAGAAATGAAAATTATAACAAACCTGCGAAGTGAGACATATTCATGTCCGCTAAGAAGACCTTCTAAATATTCAGATCTTAAATCTGCATGTCTTGGTTCTTTCCAGGTCACGGATGAAGTTTAAGCACGTTTATTTACTACATATCACATGCAAACATGTAATATTTAACTGAAGAAGGAAAACAAAGTTCTGATTGACATGGACAATTTTTTTCTGAGTCTTCATCGTTTATACAATACTGAAGCTTGCCTTTCACAGTGGTCGACAACTAAAAGTAAAAATGAAATTGAAATAAGACAGAGAAGAGAAAAAATGACAGAAGTACAACTTCAACTAGAAAACTGAAAGACGCAAGAGAAACACAGAGGTGTATGCTATTCTGACAAGCCATAGGGATGATAACTATAGCCTTGCAGCATAGGTCATAGAGTATTGGCAAGCAAAATCCAGCTTTGGGTTCTAAATGGAAAGGGTTGACTAGGGACGTAGAGCAGTTAGGGTCCTTTTCCTTTTACATTTAAGATTGGGATTTCACAATCTGTTTGGGGATTTTTAAGGCCGTCATTGGAAGTAAATTGTTGGCAATTACAAAATATCAAGCCATCTTAACGACCAAGTTGAAATTTCCTTGAGATTGGTTCACCTAAAATACTCAGACATTTAATACAGAATAAATCAGACTCTTAGGCCAGTTTATTGCTCCTGAAACCACAGGTTGGGAATCAGGTTTTTACGGTTTTTCTTCACTTCTTTTCACCTGTACCTGTGAGTATTCAGTTTCAGACAATATGTGTATATAGAAGAAATCACAGAAAACCATCTAAAGATTAGATCTGCCAGTTGTAGCCTTAATCTCAATTTCATTTGGTTCACAGTCTACTTGCAGCTGTCAGTGTTTGGCTCTTCTGATGAACTAACAAACAAATAAGCCATAGATCTGCCAGTTGTAGCCTTAATCTCAATTTCATCTGGTTCACAGTCTTCTTGCAACTGTCAGTGTTTGGCTCTTTTGATGAACTAACAAACAAATAACCCATCTGAACTCAACTATGGCTAGAAACCGAAACATTGGCAAGTGGCTGAAACAAGTTTCATTGAGAACTGATAGCTCAAGTCTCTTAAGCTTAAATCTAAACATGATTAAGTTCAAATTTACAACCTGTGGAGCAGCTGGTTTACCATATAACAAAGTACAAAGAGAGGAGTGTAAATCAATCATGATGTTCTCTGTAGGAAAGCTGCTTATTTAAATCATAACTTTGAGATGGTGATACCCCACACACACACACACACACACAAATATCCTGATGATAAATGGTATGAAGTTCCAAATAGGTGAATCCATTCAAATGTCCATGAAATTCTTCTCTGCTTGAACCCTAAACAGCAATCCTTTATACAAAGTCTAAATTCCTGAGCAAAATATGCAGCTTCAAAAAGTCAACTCCATCCAACTCAGATATATGTTTTTTTCCCTAAGGGCATAACACAGAACGACAATGTTTCATTCAAAACATGAAAACCTCAAATGATTAACATGCAAATTTGTCCTGTTGATATTGCAAAGAAAACAATTGAAGCAAAGCAAAAAGAAATGCAACTGTAATGGTCTTGAGCATTCCTGAGGATGACATGATCAAACATTAATGTGAACAAACAGCTAATTTTTTATGATATATGCTTGTGTGCAAACTATCAGCGGATGCAGAGAAGGCATTTCAGGATAAAATCTTCTCCAATTCACCGACTACAATCTAATATGTCCATTGTCACTTAAATCAAAGTAAAAGTTCAAACAAATATAGAAGATGTTCAACCAATGATCTCAGACTATTGTTCTTTCCTGGTTTGTGTGTTAGTGCTTTAATAGGTGAAGGCGAACTAGCAGTGGTGTTGTATCAAAGAAGTTGTCCGTACTTAAGAGGAAAACAAATATATGAAGACTAATCCAAGTCTTACCTTGCCATCATATTCTCTTCGAGAAAGAACCTCCGGAGCAATATAAGCCGGAGTACCAACTGTAGATTTGGGTCTCGAATGCAGCAAAGACGACTACACAAATAACATGGATAAGAAGATAATAATTTCACAAACACCACAAATAAACCAAAACAAAAAAATAAAATGGTGGCTTTCTCAAACCACCTTAGAATAACCAAAATCACATATTTTCAACTGCGGTGCTGGGCTTCCATCCAACAACGTATTTTCCAGCTTCAAATCTCTATGGCATATTTGCTGCCAATCATTAAAATTAAAGTAAATAACCAACCAAAACTCTATCAGCAACCGAAACCTCTAAATAAATTATAATACTTTGCTTTTACCATAGAGTGGCAGTAACTAACTCCAGAAATAAGCTGCTGAAAAAAATACCTCGCCTGAAAATAAATAAAAAATAAAACTTATTCAGCATTTTTTTATTTAATAACAACAAAAAGAAAATAAAAAAAAAACCTCGTCTTCGCTGAATCGTCCAGCATTGCAAATCCGCTCGAACAGCTCTCCTCCAGCAGCATACTCCATCACGATAGCAAGATGAGTTGGCGTCAACACCACCTGCAAAAAAAATAAAAAATCCTTGAACAAAAAGCACCGAAATAAAATTAAAATACATATATTTAAAAAAAAAAAACCTCTCTAAACCGAATTATGTTAGGATGGCGAAGCGATTTGTGATTGATAATCTCTCTTGCCACATTCTCATCAATCTAATCACCAAAATCAAATCTCAATTAGGCCGCAGCTAACATTACACTTACACTCTAATTGTTATTAAAAATAAAATAAAAAACAAAAAATGTTTTTATTTATTTGATTTTGTTTTACTTACCTTGCGGCCTCGCTCGATGTATTTCATGGCAACCAGTTCTCTGGTTTGTTTGTGCCTCATCAGTCTTGCCACTCCAAAATTACCAGATCCTATGTCTTTCACCAGCTCGTAATTCTCCATTTCCTTTTTCTTTTCTTTTTTCCTTAATTTTCTGCTATTAATTGTTTGATAATTATAAAAACCCTAAAAATTCAACTCAATTGATTATACCTTCAATTCATTTACAGAAACTAAAACTATACACTGCGGGGGGGGGGGGGGGAGCGAGAGAGAGCGGGGCGGCGGCGGCGGAGGGAGAGATTTGAAGGAAAGTAAATAATCTGAGGGTGAAATTTGAAAGAAACTTAAATTGAAAGAGGAGAATAAATAGTACGAGGAATCTGTAAACTGCGTAGCTCCTTTTTGCTTTTTTTGGTGTGTTCAGTGAGAGAGAGAGGGAACGTGTATTTGGAAATGGAATATCTTTCTGTGTACACTCAGTGTTATGGTCGTTTTTTTTTTCCTGTTTAAAGAATCTTTTTAGCGTGTGAGATTCGTGTTTTTGGGTTAGGGTTTGGGAGTGTGGTTGTGGTTATTTTTTAAAGTGTTTTTTTATTTAAAAAAGTGTGTTAATAATATTTTTTTATTTTTTAAAAATTATTTTTGAGATTGATATATCAAAATGATTTAAAAATATCAAAAACATATTATTTTAGAGTAAAAAAAATTCAAATTTTTTCAGAAGCGCTTTTGAAAATCACTCCAAAAAAACAAATTAAAATTATATTAAAATATAAAAAAATTATTTTAAGTAAAAAAATTAAAATTTAAGAGAAATGGTTTGCATTATTATGTTCTCAAACATTCTTTTAATGTGAGAAATTGTTGGGAAATTATTATTAGCACTGAAATGTTTGCATTGTGTATCACATTATAGTTATTTAGAAGATCATAGAGCATTGTCTTTTTTATTTTTTATTTTAAAAATTATTGGCTCATGTTGGGTTAATTCATGATCACCTGATGTAAGACTATTGGATTTGACTTGGTCACTAGACTCATAATTATTAAAAAAATTATTTAGGATACTTTAAGAATATTTTAAATTTTTTATATAAAAAAATAAAAATAATAATAATTAATATTTATGTTTATGATATTTCAAGAGCAGCTTAAATAACCCAAGGCTATTGAAATAAATTATTTAGAATATTTTAAGACTGGTTTGAAGGTTTTTTTTATAAAAAAAAAATTAAATTTAAATGTCAATACTAGTTAGTTGGTCAAATAAAAAATTAGTTTAAAGGTTTTAATTTGACCTTTAATTTGTTTCTAGCTTTTAGCCCACGTTTCTACAGGATTGACTAAAAAACTAATAATTGCATTAAAAAATATGAACGTTTTTTATTTTTAATGCATTCGAATAAATATTTGAAATGAGAATTAAAAACGCGATCGCTGTATCATACAAAATTAATCGACTAGTATAAATATTAATAAATAAAAAAAATTCAATGTAATTTTTTTATCTAGTGAACCAAGAGCAACTTGACTATCCTATTCCTATGGTAATTTAGTTTAAAAAAAAATCACAAAACTGTCCTTTTAACCTTGTTTGATCATAGTTAAAAAGTGATACAGCAAGATGCCAAAGAATTTAATAAAAAAAATTAAAAGAGTAAAATGAAAAGATAACATATTATATCACTCCTAGTTAATACATAAAATCTACAACCTGAGTAATGGACACGATAATAATAGGTTAATTTAATTAAATAATTTATCTTTTTTTCCTTTATTTTCTTCATGGCTAGAACTTGAATGGGTCTTAATTGACCGCATATTGAATTTAATATATAAGTAAATTTAAGAGTTATAGAAAAATTGTAAATGATATTTTAAAAATATATCATACAATCAACTTGATTTAACCGATAAAATTTACAATATAGACTACGGTTATGATCTCAACTTCACATAATTTTTTAAGCTAAATGACAAAAAAAAAAGATAAAATTATATTTTTTTTATTTCAAGTTCAAGAAAAAAATTAATGATAACAAAATCTTAAATTGCATTAAAAAAAAACATTAAAGGAAAAAAATGCATTAAAAAACAACATCTAAAATAGGGTAGACTCATCCCCACCTAAAAACCTATTTTAATCAAATAACACCTAAAAAACACTCTTAAAACACCTATAAGCCAATTTATCATCCTAAAAAACCCCCGAAAATGATCTTAAAATATAAAATCAAATTGGGTTAGATTTTTCTTCCATGATCTCGATCTATTTTTTTATATATAATGTTAAGATTTAAAAAACCACCACAAAACTAATTTCTTTAAATGAAACATGTGGACACTAAGATAAACCAATTTTATGGTTGGAGTATGCAAAAATAATGATATTTTCTCTATGCTGAATTTTGACAAAACCTTTTATCTCCTTAAAAAAACCAGGGACTTGAAAATTATAAAAAATAAAGTTTTGTATCGAAATTGAATTTAGAAAAACACAAGGG